>ODAI013741667.1_pt1 | contig 41363 bp, 36 predicted proteins | sample 1539321 | NCBI WGS metagenome assembly ODAI01 (sample SAMN02144231, study PRJEB22623) | gut metagenome | biome: sheep rumen | host: Ovis aries | place: New Zealand
ACCGCAACCGTGACCGCTCCGCCGCCCAGAATCGCCGCCGGACCCACGTCGTAGGCTCGAATCGCCGCGTCGATGGAGCGGGCAACCGCCTGGCCGTTGTTGGAAAAGCGAAGCAGCTCCTCCTGCAGGGCCACGGTATCCCGGGCGATCTTGATGCTCAGCAGCAGATTCAGAAAATACCCCAGCATCGTCCCCAGAATGGCCGCAGGCAGGACCAGCAGCACGTAATATCCGCAGTAGTGACCGACGATCTGCCGTTTTTTCATTCCAATGGAGTAAAAGACGAAGATTTCCCTTTTTTTCCGTGAGATCAAATACCAGGACAGTCCGCCGATCAGCAGCAGAAGCATCGCATCCACGGCCAGGAAGATCGCCCGGTAGAGGGAAGCGGTCTCCCGGATCGAATCCGCCAGCTTCAAATATCGCGGCTCGTAAATCTTCAGGTTGACCGATGGAACCTTGTTTTGAAAGCACCAGGTTTCCAGCTCCTTTGCCGCGGAAAGCATGCTTGCCTTCAATTCTGCGTAGGCTCTGGGCGTACTCGTCTGAATGACCATGGACGCAACGCCGATATTTGCAATGTTTTCCGGATCATCCGCGTTTCGTTCATAGGAGCGCTCGGTCAGATTCAGCATCAGCGCGTCGGAAACAAAGACGGAACCAAGGTCAATGAAGGACGGGTCTTTCCCGTAGCTGTAGTCGAATTTGGAAAAATACTGATAAATCCCTTCCACAACGCAGGTATGCAGACAGCACGGCTCCGAGACGTTGTAGTCATAGATCTCGATTTGATCCCCGAGGCGGACCGGACGGTACGTCCCGTCCTCGTCCCGTATCACAGTCGTATGGGGTACGTATGCCGAGGCGTCGGTCAGCGGCGCGTCTGTGGATTTCAGGAGCGCAATGTTGTTGTGGGCAAAGAAGTCCTTCGTGCGGATTCCCGACAGGCCGGCAAGCTGAAGCCCGGTCTCCTCCCATTCGTCTCCGCGAATCTCGGTTTCGTCATCGTCCGGCATTTCCGTGACAGAAGCCCAATCGAAGACTGTCTTACGTGGAACTCCCCTCGGAAAGACGCGATCCAGGTAGAACTGCATGCCGATCTGATAATTGTAATAGGTGACGCCGGGAACGACCGCAAGGGCTTCCAGGGTGGAGACTGTCTGCTTCAAAAAGGGAATCTCCTTCTCCGACTCAGCTTTGCCACCATGATAATTCTTTCCGAAATAATTGGAGTTTTGGAACCCCGCCTCCAGCGGAATTGTCTCCGAAAGGCGCTCGCTGATCGTGTCCGAGCCGGAAAAATAGAAGATCAGGGATAAAATGGCGGAATGGAGCAGAAACAGCAAAAAGATCACTGCCGCCGCGGCTCTGTAATAGCGGTATGATCGCAGATACCGACGAATGGTATGCATACGGTCGCCTCCCTCAATCATTCATATTCGATTCTCTTACTATCATATCTTCACGAATCGGATTGTCAAGCAGATTGGGACGAACCGCCGGGTTTCTGGGACGAAGCGGCAGCGCGGGGGAAAACTTGCTCTTTCCATTCCAAGTTCAATATGCTATAATTGTACCGAAATCAGCGGAAGGGAGGCGTCGTGACTTGGAGGGGATCTATACGCTCTGGGGGATCGTCGGCGCAGTCGCTGAGGCGGGTCTGCTGACCCTGCTGCTCCGGTCGGCCTTTCCTGCGGGGCGCCGATCGGCTCTTGGCCTCTGCCTGCCGCTGCTGGCTGCCGCGCTCTGGCTCTGTGGGACCGCCCGCGTGCCAACGTGGGCAGCGCTCCCGACCCGCCTGCTGCTCTACCCGGCCTTTGCTCTGGTCTGCTTCGGCGGGCGTCCTGCGCGGCGGGGCCTCTGGGGACTTGGGGCTGCCCTGCTGATGATCTGCTGTGCTCTGTTCTGCGCGACCGTGCTGGACGCTGTGCCGACCTATGCGCGGGCCGAGGGATTGAACCGCTCTCTGTTCCGCTTCGGCGCAGCGCATTTGCCCCTCCTGCTCTTTGCCGGGCTGACGCTTGCCCTGCGGCGCAGCCGCTCCGCCTTCCGGGGCTTGTCTGCCCGGGAGAACGCCGTGATTCTGGGCCTCGCCCTGCTCTGCGCCGCCGCCCTGGTCCTGCTCCGCCGCCCGGAGACCGCAAAGCTCGCGGAAGCCTCCCGCGCCTGGATCGCCTGCATCGTCTTCTTGCTCCTGCTCGGCGCCGGGGCGCTGATCGCCATGCTGGGCTCTGACCGGGAACGGCTCGCGGCTGCGGAGGCCGAGGCCGCCGCCCTGCGGCGTGAAAAGCAGTACAACGAGGATTTGATCCGCATCTCTGATTCTGTGCGCCAGATCAAGCACGACTACGCCAACCACATGAACGTGATCGCCGCCCTGACCCGGGACGGCGATCTGGAAAAGCTGCGGCAGTATATGTCCGACTACCACGCCGAATACGGTGCGGTGGACCACTACGCTGTGACCGGCGAGCCCTTCCTGGACGCCCTTCTTGCTTCGAAGCTCATGGCCTGCGAAGCCCGGCAGATCCCGGTTCGCCTGGTCGCCTTCGGCTGGGGGAAAACCGGTCTGTCCGAGGTCGAGCTGGTGTCCCTGTTCGGCAATCTGATCGACAATGCCGCCAATGCCTGCGCGGTTCTCCCGGCGGCGAAGCGCGAGATCAAGATTACTTGCAAGCGAAAGGCGCGGATGCTCAGCCTCTGCGTCAGCAACACCACGGACGGCCTGGTCCCGGAGGAGGCGCTTTCCGGCGGCCTCGGCCTGCCCCGGATCCGATCCATCGTGGCGGCGCACAACGGTATTTTCAATCTGCGCCGGGAGAACGGCCTCTTCACGGTCGATCTGCTTCTCCCTGCGATAGAGGAGGGGAGCGCACATGACGATTGATATTGCGCTGATCGACGATCTGCCCCAGGATCTTGAATCGCTTCGGCGGGCGGTCTCGGAATCCTGCACCGCTCGGGGAGACCGCGCCCGGATCGCCTGCTATTCCGACGGTCCGACCGCGCTTGCCGACGCGGGCAGCGGAAGGCTCCGTGCGGATCTGGTTTTCGTGGACGTCATGATGCCGGAGCAAAGCGGGGTCGAGCTGATCCCGGAGCTGCGGCGGCTGCTTCCGAAGGGCTGCCTTTTCGTCCTGACCAGCAGCAACCACGGCTATATCCGCGCCGGTTACGGAATTGAGGCCTTCGACTTCCTCTGCAAGCCGATCCTCGGCCCGGAGCTCCGCGAGGTACTGGACCGCGCCGCCCGCAAGCTCCGGTTCCAGTCCGGCGGCGTTTTCTGCTTCCACGCCGACCGCACCGAGCACCGGCTGGATTATGATGATATTCTGATGCTGTCGATGGAACGAAATTACGCCATCGTGACCACCCGCGCGAAAACGTACAGCCTCCGTACCACCATGAAGGACCTGACCGAGCAGCTCCCGGAGCGCTTCATCCAGTGCGCCCGGGGCAAGCTGATCAATATCACGAACGTCTCCGCCATTTCCCGCACCGACGCGTCCTTTGATCGCTCCGACCTGCGCGTGAAGATCTCCAGGCAGTACTTCGACGCGGTATACGAGGCCTTCAACGCGATGAACTGAACGGACTCCGCAGCGTTCGAACCGCTGCTTCTCTGCAACGAAAACCCGCGAAAAAAGCGCTGTTTTTTCAAAAGTAAGTTGATTGACAGCGCAGTAATGATAATGGATTTGAAGAGGTGAGCATGATGCTGGAAATCCTGAAAGCGAGATTTTCAGAACATAAGGAACTGCATCCGGATTTGGAATGGTCCGAGGTGGAGCGTCGGCTGCGAGAGGTTCCCGATGCCGTCGCGGTTTTGCAAAGGATGGAGGAAAGCGGCGGCGAGCCGGACACCATCGGCTATGATGCAAAGACGGGAAAACTCATTTTCTGCGACTGCGCGAAGGAATCGCCCGCAGGACGCAGAAGCCTGTGCTATGACGAAATCGCATTGCAAAGCCGCACCAAAAACCCGCCGTCCGGCAGCGCCGAACGAAAAGCAAAAGAAATCGGCGTTTCGATGATGACGGAGGAACTCTATCGCAGGTTGCAAACGCTCGGTTCATTTGATCTGAAAACGTCGAGCTGGATCGCTACGCCGGATGAGATCCGCAGCAAGGGCGGCGCGCTGTTCTGCGAGCGGCGCTACGATACCGTGTTCACTTTTCACAACGGCGCGGATTCCTACTATTCCGTGCGCGGATTCCGAGGGTATATTCTTATCTGAATACCGGCCTCAATGATAAAAGCCCGCCGTTTCCTGAGCGGCAAGCCCGATAAATTCCGGTTTCATACCAATACCATTTTGAGCGGATGATTGCAGCCGTCGAAGCACCTTCCTTGCGGAGGATGCCCCGACGGCTGCCTTTAATTTTAGCGGAGCCAATTTTTTAATAAGCTGACGGACGACATGAAGCTCCACTACTACCGCTGCCTCCAGAATTGGGAAACCGAACCCTCCATCCTCCGCACCACCTGCGGCCTGCCCCAGGATCGTTTTAAGCAAATCATGGAGTATTTCAAGATATTAATATAAAAGCGTCGTGATGAATCTGCTTGGATACAAAAAGAAGCGCTGAAAAATGCTGCTGTCGGCAGCCGATAGGACTGGTTCGTTGTCGGCATCAATTGCGTGCTTTCCCGAAATATGTACCTTTTATAGGACAGGGAAAATGATAGCCTTTCGGTGCAGGCCGGAGGTTATCAGCGTTATTTATCGTGCTGGCAATTGGACGTAAACTGTTGCATCAAGCAAACGGATACGAGATAGGGTGCGCCGGTGCGCACCCTTCCCATACATATCCTATTCTAAATTTCAATCCACGCTATAATAAAGCGACAGCGTTAACGTGATTAACACATTTGCATTATAACAAAAACGCCGTGAAAAAGCAAGATTGTTTACATTTCCTAATCTATGAATTTTGTTGACTTCTTGGATATACTCTGATATGATAAGCATATAATAGACGATTATATAAAGTGAGAGGTTTTGTTTATGGATGAAAAGCGTTATCCTGCTCATATTCGTTGCGAGAGCAGTCAGCTTGTGATTCAAACGGTGTTGGAGCATTTGCGAGGAACAGAAAAACTGGCGGTATCCTTTTCAACGCCGTTTCATGCAGAAAAAGACGCCTCCCTTGCCGCGCTTTTACACGACATTGGCAAAGCCTCAGAGGCCTTCAGAACGCATATTCTTCACCCGGAACTGCCGCTGCGTGTTGACCATTCCACGGCCGGAGCTCAAACAGCATGTGATAACCTGCCTGTCGCGTTTGCAGTTGCAGGCCATCACGGCGGTTTGCCGGACGGCGGAAATATGAAAACGGCAACCAGCAATGAAAGCACGCTTGCCGGGCGACTGAAACGCAAGGATCTTCCGGACTGTTCTGCATGGAAACAGTGGCTGCGTCTTCCTTCCGGAGGGGCGCCTGACTTCTGTAAAGCTCCCGATCCTTTGGTATGGCAGTTTTATACGAGAATGCTCTTCTCCTGTTTAGTGGATGCGGACTTTTTGGATACAGAGCTGTTTATGAACCCTCAGATTGATCGCAGAACAGAATGGGATCTGCGGGAGAATGAAGCCCGATTGAATGCCTATACGGATCGTTTTTATCCCCCGCAAGGTGAACTGAACGAAATGCGGTGCGGCGTTTTGGATGCGTGTCGAAGAGCCGGCGAGGATCCAAGAGGGCTTTATACGCTGACGGTTCCCACAGGAGGCGGAAAAACCCTGGCTTCTCTGGCCTTTGCCCTTCGCCATGCCGTTTATCACGAGATGGATCGTGTGATTTACGTGGTCCCCTATACCTCTATTATAGATCAGACAGCCGACATTTTTCGAAAGGTGCTTGGCGAGGCATGTGTTTTAGAACACCACAGTGGCGTCCTGTTTGATGATTCGGAGACAGATCAACAGTTGGCTCTTGCTTCAGAAAACTGGGATATGCCGATTGTTGTAACCACTGCGGTTCAATTTTTTGAATCGCTCTACGCCAATCGGAGCTCCAAATGCCGGAAGCTGCATAACCTGACCAATTCCGTGATCGTATTCGACGAGGCGCAGATGCTGCCGCTTCCGAACTTAAAACCATGCGTATTTGCGATAGCCGAGTTGATACGGCATTACGGCTCGACCGCGCTTCTTTGTACGGCAACGCAGCCTGCGCTGGAACCGCTTTTCCTGGACTACGGGTTGAAAACAACAGAGATTTTTCCGGACAGAGATCGATTGTTTTCCGCATTCCGGCGTACAACCATTCAACGAATTGGTGCAGTATCCATGGAAGATCTCAGCGAACGGATCCGGAAGAACCAACAGGTTCTGTGTGTCGTCAACTTGAGAAAGACGGCCTCAGATCTTGCTCAGTTGCTTCCGGAAGAAGGTCGATTTTGCCTGACAACGCTGCTTTGCCCAACAGACCGAAAGCGGCTTTTGAAAGAAATCCGTCAGCGTCTCAAAGACGGCCTGCCCTGCCGGGTGATTTCCACCAGCTTGATCGAGGCTGGAGTGGATGTGGATTTTCCGAGAGCTTACCGGGAAATCGCTGGGCTTGATTCCATTCTGCAAACTGCCGGTCGCTGTAACCGGGAGGGGAGAAACGCAGCAGAGGAGAGCGTGGTGACCGTGTTTTCACTTCCGGAAAATGCCCCTCGGGTGATCCGACAGAACATTGATGCGACGAACCGGATCATAAAAAAGCATGAGGATTTGGATCAGCCGGAAGCTGTTTCAGCATACTTTGAATTTCTGCGGACTTTGAAGGGCTCGGAGGCGTTGGATCAAGGGCACATTCTGGAGGCATTTATACGTGGAATCAACGGCTGTATGTTTCCGTTTGCGCAAATCGCAGACCGGTTCCACTTGATTGACAGTATGACGTACACCGTTTACATTCAAACAGAGGAAAGCAAGGCCTTGATTGCACAGCTCAGATGCGGTCAAGTATCGAGAAATCTGTTTCGCAAGTTGGGACAGTATGGTGTGAATGTCTATCCAAACCATCTTAAGGCATTGAGAGACTGCGGAGCTGTTACGATACTTCCGTCGGGGGACGGAATCTTGGAAGACGGCACGTTGTATGATCCGGCATTTGGACTGCAGCCAAATGCCGAACCAGATATAGACCGCTATTATGTGTAAGAAAGGAAGGTGAAGCCTATGTCTGTTCTCATGGAAGTTTGGGGTGCTTACGGTTGCTTTTCCCGTCCGGAGTTGAAGGTTGAGCGGGTCAGTTATGACGTAATAACGCCATCTGCAGCCCGGGGGATACTGGATGCCGTGTTCTGGCATCCGGGCATGAAGTGGGTCGTAGACAGGATTTACGTGCTCTCTCCGATTCGTTTTACAAATATTCGCAGAAACGAATGTAAAAGCAAGATTTCCGGTTCAAAAGTACGAACAGTGAGAAACGGCGGCAAGGGAGAATTGTGCCTTTATACTTCGGAGGATATCCAGCAGCGTGCCGCAATGGTATTGCAGGATGTTCACTATGTAATTGAGGCGCATTTTGAGATGACTGCCAATGCGACTTCTGCGGACAATCCCGGAAAATTCCAGGAAATGATGAAAAGACGTTTGGATAAGGGCCAGTGTTACCATCAACCATGCTTCGGTACCAGAGAGTTTCCGGCAATGTTTCGGCGGTGGCCGGGGAATACAGTTCCAACGATTCGTGAAAATCGGGACCTTGGCTTGATGCTTTACGACATGGACTATTCAGACAGTACGGAAATCCGGCCAATGTTCTTCCGGGCAGTATTGAAGGATGGAATTTTGGAGATTCCCGATCCTGCGAGCAGGGAGGTGCTGAGATGATCCTGCAAGCGTTAACCTCCTATTACGAAAAGCTTGCGGAGCAAGGTCTTGTGGCCCGTCCAGGCTGGGGTCCTGCAAAAGTCAGCTATGCCATCGACCTGAACGCGGACGGAACCATATTTCAGGTATATTCTCTTCTGCGAGAGCCGGAGAACGGAAAAAGCGGCAAGTTGATCCCAAGAGTCCTTAGTTTGCCGCTTGGGGCTACTGGACGAGCTGCGGTCAAACCAATCTTCCTTTGGGATAATTCCGGATATTTTCTGGGAGCGGACCAAAAGGGAAAGCCAAAACGTACTGCGGAGTGCTTTGCGGCGAGTAAAGCGCTGCATAAGACGATTCTTGGTCCGCTTGAATCAAAAGCGTCACAGGCAGTATGCAGGTTTTTTGACCGATGGACGCCAGAACAAGGACCTACAAATCCGGAAACAGCCCCCCTTTGGCAGGAGTTGACCAGTGGATGCAATCTGCTGTTTTGTTATGACGGAGCGCCTGTCTCAGAGGACCCGGAGGTCCGGAAAGCATGGCAGCGGCACTACGATACCTCAGAGGAGGGAACCGTAATGCGCTGTCTCGTTACAGGAGAAGATACCGTGATTCCGCCGATCCACTCCGCCATTAAGGGGATTCAAGGTGCGCAACCCAGCGGTGCGGCGCTGGTTTCCTTCAACGCACAGGCGTTTGAATCTTATGATCGGGAACAGAACTATAATGCTCCTGTGGGGGCGTATGCCGCCTTTGCCTATACGACAGCGCTGAATTATCTGACTGCAGACTGGAACAATCGGGTCAGCATCGGAGATACCAGGGTCCTTTGCTGGGCGGAGAGCGCAGAATCGGCTTATCAGGCGCTGACGATGCAGGCTATGATGGGAGCAGACGACAGTGCCGGTGAAGCAGCTGTACGTGCGGCGGTAGACAGCATCTCCAAGGGTCGACGCTTTCAATGGGATGAGACGAGCCTCGACCCGGATATGCGCTTCTACGTGTTGGGAATTGCACCGAATGCGGCAAGGCTCTCCGTGCGATTCTTCCTGCAAAACAGCTTTGGCGGTTTTCTCAAGCACATCGAGGAACATCATGAACGGCTGCGAATTGTGAAGCCGGCTTTTGAGAAATACGAAACGATCCCGCTGAAGTGGCTTCTGGCGGAAACAGTTAATCCAAAGTCAAAAAGCAAAACTGCATCTCCGCACCTTGCGGGCGATTTACTTCGCTCGATTTTGACGGGGGCTCCATATCCGACCACTTTAATTCACGCAGTGGAACAGCGCATCCGAGCGGAGTGTAATATTGGATATCAAAAAGCGGCAATCGTAAAAGCTTATTATTTAAAAAATAAACATCCTGACATGCCTGAAAAGGAGGTCTTAACAGTGGCACTTAATCCGGAAAGCAACAGCATCCCTTATCAGCTTGGAAGACTATTCTCAGTGATGGAAGAGATCCAATCAAAAGCAAACCCGGCAATCAAAGCAACGATCAAGGACAGGTATTATAACGCTGCTTCCTCAACCCCTGCGCTTGTGTTTCCTACCCTCGTGAATCTTGCGCAAAAGCACTTAAAGAAAATAGAAGCTTCAAACAAGAATGCTTCAATTTATTATAATAAGATGATGGGGACAATTATAGATAAACTTGGTAGTTCCTATCCAACACGACTGAACCTTGCGCAACAAGGCGCATTTCAGATAGGGTATTATCATCAAACACAAAAACGCTATGAAAAGAAGGGAGAATAATCATGGAAGCCATTAAAAACCGTTATGAATTTGTGATCCTGTTCGATGTGGAGAACGGAAATCCCAACGGAGACCCCGACGCCGGCAATATGCCCCGTGTGGACCCGGAGACCGGGTACGGCATCGTGACTGACGTCTGCCTCAAGCGCAAGATTCGCAACTATGTGGAGGTGGTAAAGGAAGACGAGCCCGGGTATCGGATCTACATCAAGGACGGTTTTCCCCTGAATCGTTCAGACAATGAAGCCTGTGAGTATGTCGGCGTCAATCCGAACAAGCTCAAGGAAGAGAAGAAAAAGGATTCGGACCTGGATCGGAAGCTCCGGGACTTCATGTGTCGGAACTTTTATGATATCCGCACCTTCGGCGCTGTGATGACGACCTTTGTCAAAGGTGCGCTGAACTGCGGTCAGGTTCGCGGCCCGGTCCAACTCGGCTTTGCCCGCAGCATTGATCCGGTTTATCCCCGGGTGGTAACTGTCACTCGTATCGCAATTACTACCGAGGCGGATGCCGTCGAAAAGGATACTGAGTTTGGGCAAAAATACATTATTCCATATGGCCTTTATCGTGCAGAGGGCTATGTTTCCGCCAATCTTGCCAGAAAAACTACCGGTTTCTCTGAAACAGATCTGGAGCTCCTTTGGGAAGCGATCCTGAACATGTTTGAACACGACCACTCTGCGGCTCGGGGCAAGATGGCCGTCCGCAAGCTTATCATCTTCAAGCACGACACGGAACTCGGCAACGCACCTGCTTACAAGCTGTTTGAAGCAGTTAAGATCACCCGAAAGGACGGCATTGACCTGGCTCGCAGTTTTGCGGATTATGAGGTCGAAATTGGAGAGATTCCAGAGGGCGTGCGGTGTGTTTGCCGAGGATGACTACCTCCTGATCTCCGGGATTCAACATTTTCGCTTCTGCCGGCGGAAGTGGGCGTTGATCCATATTGAGAATCAGTAGGCCGAGAATGTCCGGACGGTGGAGGGTGAAGCCCTCCACCGGAAGGCCCACGACGCCTCCGATCGAGAGCGGCGGGGAGATTTGCTGATTGTGCGAGATTTGCGTGTGTTCTCATCCCGGCTGGGCATCACCGGCGCTTGCGATGTGGTAGAATTTCTCCGGGATCCCAACGGAGTAGCCCTCCATGGAGAGGCGGGGCAATACCTTCCGTTTCCCGTGGAATACAAGCGAGGCTCGCCCAGGACCGACAGTGCTGACGAGCTGCAGCTCTGCGCTCAGGCTATGTGTCTGTAGGAGATGCTGGCCTGTGACATTTCATCCGGGGCCGTGTTTTACGGAGAAACTCGACGCCGAAAGGCGGTTAGCTTTTCACCGGAGCTGCGAGCAGAGGTTGAAGCTTGCGTCAGTCAGATGCGAGAGCTTTGGCAGAGGGGACACACTCCTCGGGTTAAACCCACCAAGGCTTGCAACGCCTGCTCCATAAAGGAGCTCTGCCTGCCGAGAATGCTCCGGCAGCGCAGCGCTGCGGCATATATCAAAGAGCGATTGGAGGACGTGGGATAAGAAAGCTTTTGAACACCCTCTTTGTTACCAGTGAGGACGCATATCTGAGCTTGGACGGAGAAAATGTGGTGGTCAACCGTGATAAGCAGGAGGTCGCTCGCTTTCCGCTCCATAATCTCTCCGGAATCATCAGCTTTTCCTATCTTGGGAATCACGATCAGACAAAAATAGAACGTTTTGGATGTAAACCGTCCTACGAGGCGGAAGGCACTTTGATTGTTTAATCCTGTGGCGGAGGTTTTGCCCAGAGAGGCGTGGCCGATCATGAGCGGTGCGAAGTGGAATCGTGCAGGAAACACCCCGGAGCTTCGCACAAATCGGAACCATGAAATCCGGTATGGAGAGAGGGCAAAAGCCTTCTCTGAGCGCTTTCGGGAAGTCAATTGCCGGATAAATACCCAAAAAACAGGAAGAAAAACAAATCGTTTGTGCGAAAGGTACAATTCTTTATAGATTAAATTGTGCGCTTTCGCTGTCCCTCCCCACACGGGGAGGGTGGATTGAAATGAGGACCGCGTAATCGGCTACGGCCGGCAGTATGTCCCTCCCCACACGGGGAGGGTGGATTGAAATGCCCAGAAGGCCGAGCTGGAGCAGAAGGTTAAGGTCCCTCCCCACACGGGGAGGGTGGATTGAAATCATCAGGGAAAGCTCGGATTTCAGCAGGGTCACGCGTCCCTCCCCACACGAGGAGGGTGGATTGAAATTACGCCATTGACGAGGATGCTTTGAACGAGATTGTCCCTCCCCACACGGGGAGGGTGGATTGAAATAGCGCTTCCGGCGAATATGAGCTTGAGAAAATGGTCCCTCCCCACACGGGGAGGGTGGATTGAAATTCCTCGGCCTTGTCGATCAGCTCCGTCTTGACGGTCCCTCCCCACACGGGGAGGGTGGATTGAAATATGAGTTCCGAGTTCCGCCCGAATCTGATCGTCGTCCCTCCCCACACGGGGAGGGTGGATTGAAATGTGATGGCAATTCTGATGGCAGCTCAGGCCACGGGTCCCTCCCCACACGGGGAGGGTGGATTGAAATAGCCTGGTTGTGGACGGCAACAGGATCACGGCCAGTCCCTCCCCACACGGGGAGGGTGGATTGAAATTATTAGTGGGTAGGTTTCTTTGCAGGCCGCTTCCGTCCCTCCCCACACGGGGAGGGTGGATTGAAATCCGTAGAGGAATTGATCCCGCACCCCGATAACCCGTCCCTCCCCACACGGGGAGAGTGGATTGAAATTCAATGCGGCAAGCGGGCCTACGGTGCTTTCTGCGTCCCTCCCCACACGGGGAGGGTGGATTGAAATCGTCGCCGGAGAGTACCTCGGCAAGGCCGTCCAGAGTCCCTCCCCACACGGGGAGGGTGGATTGAAATGTTTCCATCGAGGAGATGATGCGCAGAAATCAGGTCTCTCCCCACACGGGGAGGGTGGATTGAAATATTTCGGAGGTGCAGTCCTCAATCCGTTTGTAACGTCCCTCCCCACACGGGGAGGGTGGATTGAAATAAAAAGGGGAGATCCTGCATTTCACCGTTCGCAAGTCCCTCCCCACACGGGGAGGGTGGATTGAAATAGGAAAGTGTAAAACTTAGTCAGAACAGCGTTCGTCCCTCCCCACACGGGGAGGGTGGATTGAAATCGCGTGGAGCGGAGCGAGGGAGGACATTAAAAGCCGTCCCTCCCCACACGGGGAGGGTGGATTGAAATTCTGAGTATTGGTTTGACGATAGAGGCGACGAACAGTCCCTCCCCACACGGGGAGGGTGGTGCGTCCCACCATCCACCGATTCCGCAGATCAATCGCCGCCTTGGGGTGAACACCGTCCAGCTCTGCCGGGAACGGGATATTTCTATCAATAAACTCTGCACTATGAGCGGCGTGACACAATCGACGGTGAACAACATCGTCAGCGGCAGAAACAAGAGCGTCACGATTTCCACAATCAAAAAGCTCTGCGACGGCCTGGACATGCCAATTGAGGACTTCTTCAAGTCGGATCTATTCAAAGGACTGGAGCAGGAACTCAAGTAATATAATATGACCTGCTTACTGCAGTGCTCCGATCTGCTCGTTTATAACCAGAAATCAAAAACAAGAAATCCGAACCCTTTGCCAACCGGCTTCAAGTTCGGATTTCTTCTATATGGTGGACCTTAGGGGGATCGAACCCCTGACCTCAAGATTGCGAACCTTGCGCTCTCCCAGCTGAGCTAAAGGCCCAAATGAATCGGGGCGATTCGGATTCTTCCGTATCGCTCCAATACTATAGCACAGAGGCGGAGAAAATGCAAGCATTTTTTTTGGAAATTGCCTGCGACTTGAAAAAGCGACCGGGCGGACCCTTTTGGGTCCGCCCGGTGCATCGCTGCGGTTAGATACCTTACTGATGCACTCTGGTGCCGCTCTCGCCGCGAACGGCTGCGCCTGCGTTCTCCAGGGAGGCGATGATGGCTTCTCCGCCGGTGCGGGCGAAGGAAATCGCTGCCTTGACCTTGGGGAGCATGGAGCCGGGCGCAAAGTGGCCCTCGGTGCAGTACTGCTCGGCCTGCGCAATCGTCATTTCGTCGAGCGAGGTCTGGTCGGGCTTGCCCCAGTTGATCGCCACGCGGTCCACCGCAGTCAGGATGACCAGCGCGTCGGCGTGGACCAGCTCTGCCAGCTTGGCGGAGGCGAAGTCCTTGTCGATGACGGCGGGCGTGCCGATCAGCTTGCCGTCCTTGCGGATGACGGGGATGCCGCCGCCGCCGACGGTGATCACGACGAAGCCCTGATCCACCAGCGCGTTGACCATGTTCTTTTCAATCACGTCCACGGGCTTGGGGGAGGGAACGACGCGGCGATAGCCGCGGCCCGCATCCTCTACGAAGGTATAGCCCTTCTCAGCCACGATCTTGTCAGCAGTCTCTTTATCGTAGAACGCGCCGATCGGCTTGGTCGGATGCTGGAAGGCGGGATCGTCTTCCTCCACCAGGACCTGCGTCACGATGGTGGCAACGTCCTTCTGAATGCCGCGGGCAGCCAGCTCGTTGCCGATCGCATTCTGCAGGTGGTAGCCGATGTAGCCCTGGCTCATCGCGCCGCACTCGGGGAACGGCATGTCGGACTTGATGGCGCCGGCTTCAGCAGCCGTGCTCATGCCGAGGTTGATCATACCGACCTGCGGTCCGTTGCCGTGGGCGATGATGACCTGGTTACCCTGCTCGATCAGATCGACGATGGGCTTGGCGGTCTCTTCGACCAGCTTCAACTGTTCGTAGGGAGTTTTGCCCAGAGCGTTGCCGCCCAGAGCGATGACGATGCGTTTGCTCATAGTTTTCATACCTCTTTCCAATGATAGGCGATCCGCCTTCGGAAGTTGAATTGATCGAGTATTCCGCCGCAGTCCGCCGGATCAACGAATCAGCCGGAGCAGACCGCCGCGAGCTGGAGCTTCGGAAACAAAGCCAAACAAACTTCCATTTTACGAACCTATTGTAGCACAAGTCTTTCGGAAGTCAACCCGGATTTGGAAATATTTCTGCCGCAGTTTTTTCAAACGGAAAACATGATATTGATTTCTGAAAAACCTGTGGTATGATAGAAACAGGGAGGTTGAGACGCCGGAAGGCCTTCCACAAGGAAGCCGGTTTGCTGACGAAGCCGAAAAACACGACCGAGAGCACAAAAACAGAACAGCCGAACAGAAAGGAGAGAATCTGACATGAAAAAGAACGTCACACGAGTCTTATCCCTGCTTTTGATCCTTGTCCTGCTGGCGGGATTCCTGCCGGTGCGCGTCGTCGCCGGCGGCTCCGTTTCCCCCATTACGGAGGCCAGAGTGTTCGTCCATTTCCCCATTGGCGGCCAGGCTCCCAATATGGAGAGCGTAGTGGTTGGCAGTAAGGACTTTACTGTGGACTACGTCCATTTCTTTAACTGCTACAACGGAGAGCCGGTGGGATCCTTCCTGCAGAACATGACCTACGTTGCCGGCAGACTGTACGCCTGCCAGGTGCATCTGGTTCCGAAGGATGCGGAACATGCCTTTACCGCAAGCTCCGCGGTGTATCTGAACGGTCGGTCTCCGGAAGATATCCAACTGAGCGACGACGGCTCGGCCTACTGTACCGTTTTCTTCCGCGCCGCTTTGGGAACCTGCAAAGTAACCTTTGACACCTGCGGCTTTGGGCCGGCCCACGACCCGATCAAGGTGCCGACCGGCGGCGTCATCGCAGACGCGGTTGCCGACGTCAGCGAACTGACCCCGCCCGATCAGGACTACGCGGCCTTCGTCATGTGGGCCGAGGATCCTCTCTGCGAGCCCTATTCCTATAACGCATTCAGCTATACGGGCGATACCGTTACCGAGTCCATGACCCTGTACGCTCATTGGAGCCGCTGCGTGGACTCCGTGGATCTGTATCTGGAGCTGCCTGCGAACTGCCTGACCGAGGACGTGGGCAAGGCGCAGATCCGGGTCCCGTCCAGAGCGAATTACAGCGTTGAGACGGAAAACTTCTATTTCGGACTGACCTATGATTTCGGACAGGACGATCTGATCTACGTCGGTCCCTTCCAGAAGGGCTGGACCCTCTATAGCTGGGCAACCGTCTACACCCCCGTTGCCCGGGACCTGCCGCAGGTGAATCTGTACGGCGCAAACCTGATCAAGACCGTAAAGCTCAACGAGTACTCCTTTGTCGTCTACTACTCCGTCAAGATTCCGGACGGCGATTCCCTGACCCAGGCCTCGGCCTATCTCGAGACGCCGAAGGCCGGGCAGAGCGCCGCCAGCTATAAGCCTTCGGTGGTCAGCCTGACGCCCGGCCTGGAGATGTCCGTCACAGGCTGGTTCACGGAACCGACCCCCTCCGGCACCAGCTACCAGGGTACGCTGAAGGCCGGAAAGACCTACTACGCCCTGCTCACCATCGGCGGTTACGACTGCCCCTACAAGATTTCTGCCGGCACCCTGAACCTGAACCTCAGGGGCTTGAACGTCGGCCTGGCCGGGTCCTTGAGACCCTGCGCCTCCGGTTACGACAACCATATCGAAGCCATGGTGAAGGTGACGATCCCCAACACGTACGACCTGGTGGCCGAGGTCCCCTATGGGGGCGGCAAGGTCCGCACCACCCGGGAGAGCAACCCCAAATGGGTTTCCACCCTGGATCTGAATCTGGAGGAAGGCCGCACGACCCTGGAGGCAAAGGCGGACGCCGACCACCTGTTCAAGAGCTGGTATAACGCGGACACCTATGAGATGCTGAGCAAATCCCCGGCGTACACCTTCAATCTGAACAAAAACGTGAGGATCCGCGCGAGCTTTGTCCGAAAGACGCCCTTTGTGGACGTTGGCGCCTGGGACTACTTCTACGAGCCTGTTCTGTGGGCGATCGAGCACGATCCCGTCATCACCACAGGCAAGGACAAGACCCACTTCAACCCCTACGGCGTATGCACCCGCGAGCAGGCGGTGACCTTCCTCTGGCGGGCCAACAACTGCCCGAATCCCACCTCCAACGTAAATCCCTTCAAAGACGTCAACCCCGGCTCCTACTCCTATAAGGCCATCCTCTGGGCCGTAGAACAGGGCATTACCACAGGGGCCTCGTCCACGACCTTCAATCCCTACGGCATCTGCACCCGGGAGCAGATCGTGACCTTCCTCTGGCGGGCACAGGGCAAGCCGACGCCGACGACTGCCAACAATCCGTTCTCTGACGTCAGCAAGACGAGCTACAGCTACAATGCGATCCTCTGGGCTTGGGAGGAGGGAATTGCCATGGGTACCTCCGGCACCAAGTTCTCCCCTGAGAATCAGTGCACCCGCGGCATGGTGGTGACCTTCCTCTACCGCTGCTACGGCCCGAAGGGCTGAAGCGCGCAGCGCGTAAGGCACCGCCGCAGCGTCGGATGCGGAAGCGAAGCCCGGATCCGACCGGCTGCGGGGAACCCTGAATACCGGATCCAAAGAAGCCTGCGCACGGTTTTTTGAAAGCCGTGCGCAGGACGATTCTTGCGGAAAATCGTCAACGACTGTTTACAAACAGTTTTCTTTTTCATCGAACCTTGTTCAAATTTAGGCGCTATAATGCAAGCGTAAACAAAAAATGCAACTGCAAAGGAGTGCTTTCTATATGGATACCTTCGATTGGAACGAATTGCAGAACGCCGCCGGCGAAGCTCCGGCGAGCGAGCCGGTGAACGCGCAGCCGTCCGAGCCCGTTCAGGCGCAGACGCCCGTGAACGAGCCGCAGTTTGACCCGAACGCTTACACCTACCGCTGGTATGCCGAGCGCCCGGCAGCGGAGGCTCCGGATTCCCGGCCCATTCCCGAGAAGAAGCAGAAGCGGGAAAAGACCCACGGCTTCGGCAAGGGCGTCGTCGCCCTGAGCCTGGTCTGCGCCCTGCTTGGCGGCGTGGTCGGCGCAGGCGGCGTGATGGCGATGAGAAACGGCTCCCAGACCGGAACCAGAGCCGCGTCCCCGTCCGGCACCGCAACGATCCTGGTATCCAGCGCAGAGCGTCCTACCGTCGAGACCGCAAGCGTTGAGACCGGCACGCTGATGACAGCCTCCCAGGTCTATGAGAAGAACGTCAATTCCACGGTCGGCATCACCACCGAGATCACCGGCTACAACTTCTTCGGTCAGCCCACGACCTCCGCTGCGGCGGGCTCCGGCTTCATTCTGACCGCCGACGGCTACATCCTGACCAACCAGCACGTGATCAACGGGGCCAACTCCATCACCGTCACCCTGTACGACGGCAGCAAGTACGAAGCCGAGCTGATCGGCGAGGACGCCAGCAACGACATCGCCGTCCTGAAAATCGAGGCGCAGAATCTGACGCCTGTCGTGCTTGGCAGCTCCGATTCCCTCAAGGTCGGCGAGGACGTGGTCGCCATCGGCAACCCGCTGGGCGAGCTGACCTTCTCGCTGACGAAGGGCACCGTCTCCGCGCTGAACCGCGCAATCACCCTCTCCAGCGGCGTGACGATGAATCTGATCCAGACCGACACTGCCATCAACTCCGGCAACTCCGGCGGCGCGATGTTCAACCTCTACGGTGAGGTCGTCGGCATCACGAACGCCAAGTATTCCTCCAATTCCTATTCCAGTGAGGCCAGCATTGACAACATCGGCTTCGCCATCCCGATCGACGACGTGCGCGACATCGTGACCTCGATCATCGAAAAGGGCTATATCAGCAAGCCGTTCATCGGCGTCACGGTAGGCGACGTCAGCGCCGAGAGCCAGGGCTACGGCCTGCCGCAGGGCGCGGCCGTCCAGTCGGTGGAGGCCGACAGCCCCGCAGAAAAAGCCGGGCTCAAGCCCAACGACATCATCACGCACGTTGACGGCGAGGCCATCACGGGCTTCCGCGATCTGAGCGACGCAATCGCCGAACGCGGCGTCGGCGCAGCAATGGAGCTGACCGTTTACCGTCAGGGCGAGACGCTGACGCTGACCGTTACGATCGGCGAGCACGTTCAAAAGGCCCTGGACGATCAATCCGGCAATTCCTCCAGCCAGAATCAGGGCGGCTACCCCTTCGGCGGCGGTACGAATCCGTTCGGCTGATTCGAATTGCCCCCGCAAGCGGGGATGCTGAACAAGCAAATCACATAGCCCGACTGTCTGGCTCAAGCGAAAACCGGTCTGATGCTTCGGTGTCAGACCGGTTTTCGTTCTGTCAACCCCTGCACACGCGGCCGCCCCCGGCGCATAGAATGAACCGAAGCCAATCTGACCGGAAGGGGGGAACCCATGAAGCCGATCACCTGTATCCTGACGCACAGCACCTGCTACCGCGGAACCACGCGCGGACGGCCCGTCGGCGTCCTCTGGCATGATACCGGCGCGGGAAATCCCTGGCTCAAGCGCTACGTCCAGCCCTGGGAGGGCGAGGCAAACTATGACAGTCTCATCGCCCTGCTCGGGAAAAACCGGTACGGCAACGACTGGAACCACGTGGAGATCCAAAAGGGCGTCAACGCCTTCATCGGCAAGCTGGCCGACGGCTCCGTCGCCACGGTCCAGACCCTCGGCTGGCTGCAAAGACCCTGGGGCTGCGGCACGGGGCGGTACGGCTCGTGCAACGGCAGCCCGGAGGTCGAGCGCTCTCCGTTCTGGATCCAGTTCGAGATCTGCGACGACGGCTGCCGAAGCGCGGAATACTTCCGCGACGTCTACCGGGAGGGCGTTGCCCTGACGGCTTACCTCTGCAAGAAATACGACATCGACCCGAACGGAACCGTGACCTACGCGGGTCAGAGGGTTCCGACGGTCCTCTGCCACCACGACAGCTGGACCTACGGCCTGGGCAGCGACCACGCGGACGTGCTGACCTGGTTCGGGAAATTCGGAAAGACGATGGCGGACGTCCGCGCCGACGTAAAAACGGAACTGGAGGGGAAGGATATGACGGAAGCGGAAACCCGGGAGCTGGTGCAGAAGCTCTTGGCTCCCTACGCAAAGACGGCGGAGGGGGAGGCAAAGCTGAAGCGATTCGCGCAGACCGATGCAGTGGAGAAGCTCCTGCGGGATTATGCGACCCCGGCGGAGGTCTCGCGGCGGATCGAAGCGGCAAAGCGCATGATCCCGGACCTGGCAGACGCGCCGTCCTGGATGCGGCCCGAGCTGAAAACCCTGCTGGAAGTCGGCGCGATCAACGGCGGCACTGAGGGCAAGCCGGACGACGTGAACCTTCCCTTTGAGACCGCCCGCGCCGCCGTGATCGCCAAGCGCTACACCGAAGCCTTCCTGAAAAAGGAGGACCGATAAAGAGCGCCGTCCCCCGGAGCTTGGCTCCGGGGGACGGCGAATCGGCGCTTCGGAAAAGCTTCGTTGACCGGCGATCGGGTCTGTGTTATAATCGAATGAAATGATATCCGCAAGCGACTCGCAAAAGGAGAAACCGCCATGCTTTCAGAACAGTTTGACGCCCTGCTTGCCAAGATCGGAAACCCGACGCTGGCCCATCCGGTCTTCTATGCCTGTCCCGTCGCGCTGCGATTTGCGCTTGGCCCCTCGTCGGCAGAAGTGCCGACGTTTTTGGGATCTGACAAGGACAGGACCGCCAACCCGGCCTATGTCGCCGCCGCTCTGGATCGGGCCGGGGCGATCTACCGGGTCCTGCCGCAGCCGCCCGATCTGCTGCGGATCGACTGCTTTCCGCCGGAACGGGACGCCCAGCCGCCCGCATGGAGCAGGCTCCAGACCATTTTGCCGCCGCCGCACGAGCGGCGGGATACCCGGTCTGACGACGAGGAGGATGCGGTGACGCAGCTCTATTGGGCGCTGGACCGGGAGCATTTCACGCCGGACAGCCTCCTGCGGGAGATCGTCTGCGCAGACCTCGGCGGGGCCTTTCCGTTCCTGGCATCGAGCGTCTGTTTTGCAAGTACTGAGGCAGCCATCCTCTATCACGTCTACGACGACCGCGGCGCAGACCTGGCCGCGGCCTCTGTTGAGACCCTTCGCCCCATCTATCACCGGCTGAATGACTGGCTGCTGGACAATGACAGAGCTGCGATGGACGATCTGTTTGCCTGAGCCAGCCGGTTCAGGCGTCCAAAAAGCGGAGGAAGAGCTCCGCCGTGATCGGGGCCAGCTCGTCGGGATAGGCGTAGCCTGCGGTGTGCAGGGGAGCGGTATCCGGACCGGCTCCGACGCCGAAGAAGCAGGCGGGGACGTGCCTGCCGTACCAGCCGAAGTCCTCCGACCAGCGGAAGGGAACGTCCAGATACTTGTACGGCAGACCGTACCGGACGCAGCAGGCCTCCAGACGGTTCAGCAGCGCCTCGTCGTTTTCCGTGGCGGGGAAGACGTCCGTCCGCGCAACGGAGTATTCCAGACCCTCCGCCTCGGCGGTCTCGCGCACGGCCTTGTCCGTCAGCTCGTTCAGCTCGTCGAAGGCCGCAGCCTTCTCCGCCCGGACCGTGACCCAGAGCTTCCCGTCGGACGCAGCCACGCCGAAGGCACGCTCGCCCGTCCGCATTCCCACAATGGTCGCAAGGGCCATGCAGTCGTGCTTCCGCCCGATCTCGGCGGCAAGCAGCGGAAGCCGCAGCGCCAGACGGGCCGCCGCCCCGGTGGGATTCAGCCCGTTTTCCGGGTAAGCCGCGTGGGTCGGCCGTCCCGTGAGCCGGATCTCCACGCCGCAGGAGGCGCAGGCGAAGGTTCCCCGGCGCAGGAGCACCGTTCCCAGCGGCTCGCCGGGGATGTTGTGGCAGCCGATCATCCGGGTGTTTTCAGGCGTCAGGCCCTCCAGGGTGAAGAGCTCACAGCAGTCCGGCGCGCCGAAGCCGGTCTCCTCCGCGTGCTGAAACAGCAGGATCACGTTTTTGCCGAGGCGCTTCCCCTCAAGCAGACAGGCGAGCCCCAGCAGGGAAGCGGTGTGCCCGTCGTGACCGCAGAGGTGCCTGGCTCCGTCTTCGGTCGGCACCGCGTCGTGGTCGGCACGGACGACCACGGTCTGCGCCGCGCCCTCGTCATGCTTCGCGTAGAGCCACGTCCCGCGGTCCACCACTGTAAGCACGGTGTGTGCTCGCAGAAATTCCTGAATAAAAGCCTGCGTCCGCCGCTCCGCCCCGGAGCGTTCGGCCAGGCCGCAAAGCGCGTGTCTCGCCTCGACGAGCAGGCGCGTTTTTGTTTCATCCATTCGGTATTCCTCCCTTGGCCCGGCCTTGCGCCGGTTTTCCAAAGCGCATTATACCACAACTCCCTGCAATCCGCAAGTAGGGACGGCCCGCAGAACGCGGACCGTCCCTGGTCTGGAAGATGCGGGTTTTCCGCTATTGGACGGGCGATTCGTAATCGAACAGGGCAAGGGTGTCGGAGGCCTCGGGGCAGATCTCAATGCTTCTGTAATCCGTTGGGGCGCCCGGGACGCCGATTTCAAATTCAAGATAGAAGCTGTGAGGCGGCAGATCCGGAAGGGATTCAGAGGGCGTCTGTCCGTCCGGTCCCGGTCGGCAGTTCCGGGTGATGAAGTTGATGATCGGCAGGCGTCCTGCCGCCGCGTCGGCCAGGATCGCGCTGCGAAGGGCGGCGTGGTCGTTGAAACGCTTGAGCGAATAGTAGTCCCCGGATTCGACGACGGTCCCGTCCCACATCATCTCCTGCGTGCCGTTATAGAGCTGGACCCGCAGGAAGAACTTGGGCAGGGCCTTCTCATACCACGCCGCGGCAAGCTCCGGACGGGCATAGATGGGCGCAAGACTGCGGCAGCGTTCTTCATCCGTCGCGTAGGCGCGGCGCACCGTGCTTCCGTTTTTCAGACGGTAACAGACGTGTACCTTCTCGTACAGTCCGTCGTCGTTGCGTTCGCGCTCGGACAGCGCGGCCTTGTGGAAGTCGCGGACGGTCTCAATGTCCGCGCGTTCCGTCAGGGTGATGCAGTCGCAGAACGCAGGATCGTTCCACGGATCTCCGTTGGTCCAGATCATCACCGAAGCCACGTCTGCCGTATCCGGGACTCTGCGCTGGAAGCCCAGAGCGTCATATTTCAGACCCAGAACGCCGGCAAGCAGCACGACGGCAAAGGCGGCAAAGCCCAGCCAGATTTTTTTCTTTCGGAACACCTTGACGCTTCGCTCAATCATCATCGAGGAGCCGAACCAGCCCAGGAAGCAGCCAAGCACGGCGTAGAAGGGGAAAAGGCCGTCTTCCCCGTTTCCGCTCAGGGCTTCAAAAAAGGCGGTCAGGATCCAGCCGAGACCCAGCGCGCAGCAGAGGGTGAAAACCAGACGGAAGGCAACGCGGGCCCAGGCAAAGGCCATCGGGTCTCCGGCCCGCTCCACCTGGCGGAAACGGTAGTGGACCCAGGCCAGGGCGGTCAGCGCCAGACCCACGGCGGCATAGATCCAGAGCAGCGTCTGATCCGGCCTCCCATCCCGCAGCAGCGCGAGGATCGGGGCCAGACAGAGAATCCTGCTGGAGATCTCGAAATCAAAGCCTCTGAAATAGAGCTGTACCAGCAGCAGAACCATCACGGGCAGGACGAAGCAGATGAAGTTCAGCGCGCCGTAGCTCAGCACGGCGATCACCGTGCTGCCCGAAATATGCATCGTAAAGACGGCCAGCCCGTAGAAGAACAGATAGGCCAGAAGCCACTTGCCCAGCATCGCCCAGGCCGCAGCGCCGCAGCCGCCGACGTTCATGGCTGCAAGGACCGCCAGCTCCAACAGAACGGTCAGCAGGGCAGGAACCGCCCAGAACAGCAGACCGGAGACGGCGTTGGTGAGAAACAGGCAGCTTCGCGTCATGGGGAAGGCGTGCATCATATAGGCCGCCTGAGCCTTGTGCAAATACTTGAATACCAGCGCGGCAAAGAGCACGGCGGCGCCGGCGGCGTAGAAGACGCCCATCGGAATATCGTTTGCGAATTGGTTCAAAGCGACCTGCCGACGGACTGCCGGAATGGTCTCGTCCAGCTCCCGCAGCATGGGCACCGGTCCGGTCAGAACCAGAAGCACCAGCAGCAGCGCCCAGGCAGGGGAGAAGCGGCTGATATTCTTCCGCAGAAGGGTCGGATCAAAGAATGACAGTTTTGACTTCATAGTCTACACCTCCCAGCTCGTAGACGAAGACCTCCTCCAGCGTCAGCGGGACCAGGTCGTAGAAGATCGGATTGACGGCGGCCAGGGCGGCGCTGACGGCCTCCTGATTGCCCCGGATGATGGCGGTCTCCACCTTGCCCGTCCGGGAGCGGTGCAGGACCTTGAGAGTTTCGGGCAGGTCCGTTCCCTCGCGGAGAACGATCTGAGCCTTCACCACGTTGTCCTGCAGCTCGTCGAGCGTCCGCTCCAGCAGCATCTTGCCCTTGTGCAGGATGCCCACGTGGTCGCAGACGTCCTCCAGCTCGCGCAGGTTGTGGGAGCTGACCAGCACCGTCGTCCCGCGCTGGGCAACGTCCTGCAGGAGCAGACCCCACACCTGACGGCGCATGACGGGGTCCAGACCGTCCACAGGCTCGTCGAGGACCAGCGTCTTCGGACGGCTGGCGATGGCCAGCAGGAAGGCCGCCTGCTTCTGCATGCCCTTGGAAAAGCGCCGAAGCTGGCTCTTCGGGTCCAGGTTGAAGCTCTTGCGCAGCTCCTCAAACAGGGCCGGATCAAAATCCGGGTAGGTCCCCGCGTAGAACTTCATCATGTCGTTGAGGCTCGCGGAGGGGAAGCAGAAGACGTCGTCGGGGATGTAGGCGATTCCGGACTTGACGCCGGGATTCTCATAGACCGGCGCGCCGTCAACCGTGACGGTCCCGCTGTCGGGGCGGAAAATGCCGGTCACGTGGCGGATCACGGTGGACTTGCCCGCGCCGTTCGGCCCGACCAGTCCGTAGACCGCTCCGTCGGGGACGGTCATGTTCAGATCGTCCAGCGCAACGAAGCCGTCAAAGCTCTTGCGCAGATTTCGTACTTCAATCATGTTGGGATACCTCCTTCAATAAGGCTTGCAGCTCTTGCGGGTCCTCTCCGAGCTGCAGCAGCTCGGTCCAGATCGCGGTCAGCTTCTCGCGCAGCTCGCGGCGGCGGCTCTCGTCTACGCCGGAGAGCTTCCCGGCGAAGGAGCCCTTGCCGGGGACAGAATAGATGAAGCCTGCCTGCTCAAGCTCGCGGTAAGCCCGCTGGATCGTGTTCGGATTGATGGCAAGCTGGCTTGCCAGCTCACGCACCGACGGCAGGCGTTCCCCCTCGGCGATCGCCCCGGACAGGATCAGCCGCCTCAGCTTTTCTTCCAACTGCTCGTAGATCGGCCGCGGATCCCGGTAGTTCAGACTGATCAAATCGCATCGCTCCTTTCGTCTGTATTAACTGTATTAACTGTAGCAATACAGTTATAGCATATCACAAGCAGCTTGTCAAGCCTTTTTTCGGAAACAATGCGCCGGTAAGATCGCCGGACAGATCGGGCGCCCGGAGGCCATTGTCGCGTTATTCAGAAAAAATATACAAAAATTGTGCGAAAATATAAAAATCAGTTGTTGCATCTGACGAAAAATAGTGCTATATTTGTATTAGCGCCTTGTTCCTGTGAAAAGAGCAATTTTCCATTTTTTTAGAAAGGACATGCGGATATGAGGATTACGCAACACCCGATCCTTACCTTTGAGCGGGGTAAGGAAATCAACTTCACCTTTAACGGTCAGCCCATGAAGGGGTATGAAGGCGAAACGATTGCTGCGGCCCTCCACGCTGCCGGTGTTAAGGTTCTTGCAAAGAGTCTGGAAAAGCACCGCCCGCGTGGATTCTACTGCGCAATCGGGAACTGCGCTTCCTGTCAGATGGTTGTTGACGGCGAGCCCAACGTCCGAACCTGTATCACCCTGCTTCGTGAAGGTATGACGGTTGAAACGCAGGAAGGAAAGGGGACGGTCAAATGAGAGAGACTGAACTGTTGATCATCGGTTCCGGCCCTGCCGGTCTCTGCGCCGCCATTTCCGCGGCCTCGTCCGGCGCAAGGGTGCTCGTTCTGGAGCGCACCTTCCGGCCCGGCGGCCAGCTTATCAAGCAGACCCATATGTTCTTTGGCTCGGAGAGCCAGTATGCTTCTCACCGCGGCGTGGATATCGCCGAGATCCTTCTGGATAAGGTCCGCGAATTCGGCGATCAGATCGAGATTATGCTCAATACGACCGCCGTCGGCTTCTACGAGGACAACGTCGTCACCGCGTTGAAGGACGAGAAGGAGTATTTCAAGATCCGGGCCAAGTCGATCATCTGCGCCACCGGCGCGTTTGAAAAATCCCTGGCCTTCCCCAATAACGACCTGCCCGGCATCTACGGCGCAGGCGCGGTCCAGACCCTGATGAACGTCTACGGCGTTCGCCCCGGCGACCGGGTCCTGATGGTCGGCGCGGGCAATATCGGCGTGATCGTGAGCTATCAGCTCATGCAGGCCGGGATCCAGGTCGTGGCAGTCCTGGACGCTGCGCCGCGCATCGGCGCGTATCTGGTCCATGCCTCCAAGCTCGCCCGCATGGGCGTCCCCATCCTGACCTCGCACACCGTCAAGGAGGCCATCGGCACCGACTGCATCGAGGCGGCTGTCATCTGCGAGGTGGACGAAAAATTCCGTCCCATCCCCGGCACCGAGAAGCGGTATGACGTGGACGTGCTCTGCATCTCCGTCGGTCTGAGTCCGCTCAACGAGCTTCTGGCGATGCGCGGCGTGGAGATGAAATACGTGCCCCAGCTCAGCGGAAGCGTTCCCATGCGGACCGAAAACTGCGAGACCAGCATCCCCGGCATCTTCGTCGCGGGCGACGCCTCCGGCATCGAGGAGGCCAGCTCCGCTATGGTGGAGGGCTATCTTGCGGGTCTGTGCGCCGCCGCAAAGCTCGGCTATGTGCCGGCGGATTATGAGGCGCGCAGACAGGACTACCTGGCGCAGCTTGAAGGCCTGCGCTCCGGCCCCGTCGGAGACCGGATCCGCGCCGGCATGAAGCTCAGTAAGCTGTAAGGAGGGAAGGAAGATGTTTGAAAAAACAGGTGTGGCCACCCGTGAAATGGTCATGACAAAATTTCCTCCCATCGAACGGATCAACAAGGGCCCCGTCGCGGTGGTGGAGTGCTATCAGAAAATCCCCTGCAATCCCTGTTCGACCGCCTGCCCCTTCGGGGCGATCCAGGTGGGTGAGGATATCAACAACGTTCCCTGCCGGGATGAAGACCTCTGCACCGGCTGCGGCAAATGCGTTGCGCGCTGCCCCGGCCTGGCGATCATGATCGTCGATGGCTCCAAGTCCGCCGATACGGTGGAGTTCCGGATCCCCTATGAGTTTCTGCCGCTGCCGGCGGCGGGCGAGACCGTCGTCGGTCTGGACCGGGCCGGTCAGCCCGTCTGCAAGGCCAGGGTTCTCCGGGTTCAGAACCCGCCCGCCTTTGACCGCACCCCGGTCGTGACGCTGGAGGTCGCGCGCAGCTATCTCTATGACTTCCGAAATTTCAGGAGGGAGGAAGAAGCAAATGGATGAGAATACCATTATTTGCCGTTGTTCCGACGTCACGCTGAAGGAGATTCGGGATCTGATCGCCCAGGGCTACGTGACCTACGACGAGATCAAGCGGATCACCCGCATCGGCATGGGCCCCTGTCAGGGCAAGACCTGCGGCCAGCTCGTGCTCCGGGAGATCGCCAACGCCACCGGACAGAACGTTGCCGATCTCAAGTTCCACAATATTCGCCCCCCGGTGGTGGGCGTGAAGCTCCATCTGATTGCAGAGGAGGCGAAGAAGCATGAAGAATAAAGCGGATATCGTCATCATCGGCGCCGGTATGTCCGGCTGCTCCATTGCCTACAACCTGGCCGTCCGCGGTGCGAAGAACATCGTCGTGCTCGAAAAGAGCTTCATCTGCTCCGGCTCCACCGGCGCCTGCGGCGCTGGCTTCCGGATGCAGTGGGGCACCGAGATGAACTGCCGCATGTCCAAGTTCTCCACGGAGTTCTTTGAGCATGCCAACGACATCCTGGAATACGACGGCGACATTGAGCTGCGGCAGAGCGGCTATCTGATGATCGCCGACACGGAAAAGGAGCTGACCCAGTTCCGGAAGAACATCGAGGTCCAGCACGCCTGCGGCATTCCCTCCCGCATGATGAGTCTGGAGGAGGCCAAGGAGCTTGTGCCCCATCTCAACACCGACATTCTCTCCGGCGCAGCCTACTGCCAGAAGGACGGCTTCCTGAATCCCCACAAGACGACGGACGCCTTCTACAAGGCCGCCAAGCGTCTGGGCGTGGAGTTCAATACCTTCACCGAGGTCACCGGCATCAAGGTCGAGCACGGCAGGATCGTCGGCGTGGAGACCAACAAGGGCTATATTGAGACGCCCATCGTCGTCAACGCGGCCAACGCCTGGTCGCAGGGGATTGCAAGGATGATCGGCGTCGAGCTGCCGCTCTATTCCGAGCGCCACCAGATCCTGGTCACGGAGCCGGTAGAGCATATGCAGGACCCGATGGTCATGGCCTTTAATCTGAACCTCTACGTGCAGCAGACGCCGCACGGCTCCTTCATCATGGGCCGCAGCGATTCCGGCGAGCCGAGAGACCTCAGAAGGACCTCGTCCTGGCACTTCCTGGAGGAGATGGCGAAGACGATCGACAACGTGCTGCCTCTGATCGGCAAGTTGCGCGTCATCCGCCAGTGGGCGGGCCTCTACAATATGTCCCCGGACCGCCAGCCCATCTATGACAAGGTGGACAGCGTCGAGGGCTTCTACGTGGCCGTCGGCTTCAGCGGACACGGCTTCATGTTCGGCCCCGTCACCGGCACGGTCATGTCCGAGATGATCCTCGGCATGGAGCCCACCATCGACGCCTCCCGCCTCAAGCTCTCCCGCTTTGCAGAGGGCAATCTCTTCACCGAGCCCTCCGTTGTATAAGCGTCCGCAGGACGCCGTTCCATCCAAAAAACGCGCAAACGATCGCGCCCGGACGAACCGGGCGCGATTGTTTGCGAAAAGAGTGGAAATTGCCCGATCCCTGTGGTATGATAGACCTGCGCCGAAAGGAGGAATGGTTATGTCACGCTTTGTTGCCTTCGACGTGGAGACGCCGAATCGGGAAAACCGGAGGATGAGCGCCATCGGGATCACGGTGATCGAGGACGGAGAGATTCAGGATTCCTTCTATTCTCTGGTCGATCCTGAAACCTATTTTGACTATTTCAACACCCTGCTGACCGGGATCAGCGAGGAAACGGTCTGCGACGCGCCGACCTTCCCGGAGATCTGGGAGAGAATCGAACCGATCCTCTCCAACGGCCTGCTCGTTGCGCATAACGCTGTGTTCGATCTGGGCGTCCTGCGAAAATGCCTGCGGGATTACGGGATCGTGTGGAAGCCTTACGTCCGTTACGTCTGTACCGTCCAGATGGGCCGGCGCATTCTGCCCGGCGTCAGCCATAAGCTGAACGATCTCTGCGCGCGGTACGGCATCGACCTGGACCACCACCATGCGGGAAGTGACAGCCGTGCCTGTGCGGAGATCCTGCTTCGCTACCTGCGCGGGGGCGCAGAGCTCCGCGACCACATCCGAACCTGCTCCTTGAACAAATAAGCGACCAAGACAGCAAAAAACCGCCGGCTTCGGCGGTTTTTTTGCATATGCAGCTTTATTCCAGCCCGTCCTGGTATTGGTCCAGCAGCTCGTGCAGGCCGAGATGCGGGTCCTCGATCATCCGCACCTGTGCGCCAAGCTCCAGCACCTTGCCGCCGGAGGCAGCGTCGGTCTGCCATTCCGGCAGACCGCTCCCGTTCGGGTCGCCGGTCTTGATAAAGTTGACATAATATTGGAGCATCTGCGCGGACAGGACGCGGTCCGTCTCGTCGTAATTCTGCGGATGGGCGTCCAGACAGCCGTAGAAGTAGGGAAGCTCTCCGGCGTGATGGCAGCCCATGCCCCGGTTGTCCTTCGTAAAATAGTAGGTATAAACCGGAACGCCCTGCGGCGCCAGCAGCCTGGCCCAGCGGTAGTGGCTGTAGCTGAACCAGGCGGCGGAGACGGCCTCGTCATAGGCACCCTTCGCGCTGCCGCCCCGGTCGATGACGCACTTGTAGAACGGCTCCTGCTCCCTGGACGGAACCAGCTCGGCTGCCTGCGGGGCATAGGGCCCGTAGAGCGGGCGGAGCTGTTCGACGTAGTTCTCGGCGTTGACCCGGGCCGTCATTGCAAAGAGGTCGGCCTCGTGGACGTTGTAGCCCTGGAGCAGGGCGGTCTCGTGGTTTTCGCCCTTCTCATAGGTCAGATAGGGCTGCTCCGTGATCGCCCAGCCGTCCACGGTCATCGCGCTGTTCGTGAATTTGGTTCGGACCAGGTCCTCTGCAGGCACGGCGCGGAGCGCGGCCAGATCGGCGGCCTGAAACTCCTCCTGAATGTCGCGGCCCATTTTAAGGGCGCTTTCCAGCGTTCGGAAGGTGTGATAGGGGACCTTTGCCGTGACGCCGCTGGATTCGGCGATCGCGCGCTGAAACAGACCCTTGCTCAGCGGCGAGACGCAGAGGGCGTTGACGCAGGACGCGCCGGCGGATTCTCCGGCAAGCGTGACCTGGTTCGGGTCCCCGCCGAAGGCCGAGATATTCTGCTGCACCCATTTCAAGGCCTGGATCTGGTCAAGCAGGCCGTAGTTGCCTGTGGTCCCGTTGGGGGATTCGGCAGCCAGAGCCTCGTTCGCATAGAAGCCGAAGACGTTCAGCCGGTACGCAAAGTTGACCACGACCACGCCCTCACGGGCAATGGCCTCGCCGTTGTACTGATCGTACCACGCCTGACCGCTGGTCAGAGAGCCGCCGTGGACGTAGACCAGTACGGGCAGACCCGAGACCTCGCCCGCCGGCTTCCAGACGTTCAGATAGAGGGAATCCTCACTCATCGGCGCGATCCAGTTGTCGTCCGGGGTAATGCGGAAGGTGTGGTAAACCGCGATCTCGGAGAGGGAGTCAAAGATCGGGCTGTTCCGGGTCTGCATGGACATCGGCGCGAAGGTATCGCAGACGCGCACGCCCTCCCAGGGCTCGGGCGGCTGCGGCTCCTTCCAGCGCAGCTCTCCAACCGGCGGCTTGGCATAGGGGATCCCGGCAAAGACCTCCACGGAGCCGTCTGCGCTGCAGACGCCTTGCAGCTTTCCCTGTTCAACGGTGATCACGCCGGTCGGCTTCGGGTTCTTGACCCGGACCGCGGGAACGGCCCGCACCGGCGGCGCGGACAGCTTGAACACGGCGAAAAACACAAGCAGAAAACCGGCGAAGCCGAGAAGCCGCCAGAGGAAGCTGCGCTCGGCCAGGACGGTCCCGCGCAGGATGAAGTAGGCTGCCAGGCCGAGCACGAACAGACCCCAGCCCGAGAGCGTATTCCGCCCCAGCTCCAGAACCGCTGCAAGCAGAACCGCTGTCAGCGCAAAAAAGAGGATGAATCCAATTGAGGTTTTCATGTCGATCTGCGGCCGGAGGCCGCTTCCTTTCGTGTTCTGCTTGGATTATACCATAATGCTCCGAAAAGGCAACCGTCTTTTTGCAAAAACCGGAACGCCGCGCAAAACAGGCCCGCCGTGACCGGCGGGCCTGTTCGGATCGGTATTGCATTGCGGCGCGGACCCGGTTTATTCCAGAAGCAGGTCCGTGAAATCCAGGAGCGGGCCGTACAGACGGGCGGCCTCGCGGCGGAGCTGAGGATAGCAGAACGGACAGGCCAGCTCCCAGCGGCGGTTGAAGGAGCGGCGACGGATCAGAACGTGCATGCTGCCCTGGCGGAAGAAAACGCAAAGATCGGGGTATCGGTCCAGCATCGAGAGCAGCTTGTCCGCCATTTCCACGGTCAGCAGGGCTCTGGCGTCCTCCACGTTGTCCGTATAGCAGACGAACTGCGCGGCAAGCTCCGGATGGTCCACCACGAGCTCCGCCATCCTCCCGGCCAGCGCGCGGTGGCTGAAGCGGTTCTTGGTGTTTCTGCCCTCCAGAATCAGGGTCCCCTGGAAATCGAAGTTCAGACGGATGGTCAGCCACTGCCCGCGCACCTTGACGCGGTGACTGGCGTAGTGGTCGGAATAGACGCCGCCGCAGGCGATCTCCTGCGAGGCGACCCAGCAGTCGCGGTAGAGTCCCTCCAGACTGTTGGCCGTGTAGTATCGCTCGGCGCGGGAGAGCAGGCCCATATCGACCAGCGGCTCCTCCCTGGCAGCGCGGCGTTTGGCGTCATAGGTGAAGTCGGAAAAGGTCTTCTCCAGCACGTCCGGCATAAAACGCTGCTTGAAGGAACGCTCCACCGACCGAAGCAGCAGACGGCAGGGCATCAGCACGACCACCCCGGCCAGGGCGAGACCGCCGTAGCGAAGCATACCGGCGATGGCCTCCTCCTTTGTGGTCCGGCTGATAAAGAGCAGCATGACTCTTCGCACGATGCTCAGCTTATCCGGGACGGAGTCAGCGACGTTCATCATCTGGTCGTAGGTAAACGGAGACATCGCAAAGCCCAGCCGCGTCACGAAGCGGATAAACAGGAATACGCCGAAGCAGATCACGACGACGCAGACCAGCTCCACGAACAGAAGCAGGATCTTTGCGGCCTCATAGAGAACCATTCGTTTTGTCATAAGCACACCTCCGAGGGGCGGATGAAACCTCAGCTTGTACGGATATTTCCCCGGCGGCGAAATCCCCGTACAAGCTGAGGTACGGCGAACCGTACCCCAGCTGCATGGATAGCATTTGAAATTGTACAACTGCCTACGAACGTGTATATCAACGAACGTCTTCGATCACACCGTAGTCGCCGTCGTTCCGTCTGTAAACCACCGCGAACACACCGTTTGCATCCTCGTCACGGAAGGCGAAGAAGTTATGCCCCAGAAGGTTCATCTGCAGGATGGCTTCTTCGCGGCTCATCGGCATAAAGGCGAAGGCCTTGACACGGACGAGCTTGTAGTCTCCGGTGTCCTCGGTATCGGGGACGAAGGAGGTGACCTCCGCGCTGCGGACGAAGGCGTCCTGGCGGATTCTGCGGGCAAGACGGGTCTTGTTCTTGCGAATCTGACGTTCAATGTCGGAAACGGCTGCGTCGATGGAGGCGTACATGTCTGAGGTGCTTTCGCTTGCCCGGAAGTAGATGTTGGAGGCGTGAACCGTCAGCTCCACCTTGTTCCGGTTCTTCTCAACGGAAAAAGCGACAAAGGCTTCTGCGTCATCGCGGAAATAGCGATCCAGCTTGGTCACCTTTTTCTCGGCGTAAGCGTGGACACTCTCCGGCAGAGTGACTTTCTTTTCGTTGATCTGGATTTTCATAATGCGTCGCTCCTTTCAAGTGCTTTGAGAAACCGGTTGGTCTCTCTGCTTCCATTATACCATAAATCGGCATGGAATCAAGGACGAATTTTCGGAGAAGGCCGCGGCGGGGCTTATTCCTCCTGCCCTGCCTCGTCCGCCGGGTCGCCCTTTGCGGTCAGAAGCTCGGTTACGGTCTGATAGATGCGGTCTGCACGGGTGTGGAAGGCGTTGGTCAGAAAGGCCGCCTGCCTGGGCGAGGTGCAGCTGTATTCGATCGTGATCAGCGGACCCATCTCGTCGTTGTAGTGCATAACGGCCAGGGCGTCTCCGTTCGGCTGCTCCAGGATCTCCGTGCGGACGAAGCTGTCGCGGCGGACCTCCCGGTTGAAGCGGTCCACGGCGCGGCTGGCGCGCTGCATCACGGGGTAGGCCAGGGAATCCTTGGTGATCGCCGTGTTCTGGCGGCCCTTGTCGGTGATCTGATATCCGCCCTTGCAGGGGGCGAGATGACCGCTTTCCACAAGCTGCGGCACAGCCTGCATGACGTCAAAATAGCTCAGCTTATCATCCTGCAGACAGAGCTCATAGAGCTTATGTTCATCCACCGGGTAGATGACCCGGTTCATCACGTAGAGGATCAGGATCTTGACGTCCAGCATGTCGTTGATGAAGCCATGATGCTCATCCATCTTGGTTCCTCCTTTTTTCAGACGGGCGCAGGCCCGAAAAGTTCCGGTTTCTTTATGATTCCCGCATTTTGCGGTTCCATCCCCGCATCACTCCAGGAAAATGGCCCGGATGCTGTCCAACTGCTCCGCCGGAACGCCGACGGTCTGCGTCAGAAACGCCTCGATCTTCTCGTTGAGCGTGTCGCCGGGGTAGGCGGATACGCCGTTGATCAGAACGTTCAGGTTCTCGCCGGAGACATACTGGGGGAAGGTGAAGCCGGACAGGCAGTACTCAAAGCGCATCTGCTCCTCCGGCACGCCCAGAATGCCCTGCAGCAGAAAGACCAGCGTACCGGTCCGGTCAGCGCCGTAGGTGCAGTGCAGATACATCGGATAGTGGTTGGCGTCAGCCAGCTCTGCGAACAGGTCCCGAAGCGCGGCGAAGTATTCCGCCTGGAAAACCTGCCCGTATTGCGGGGCGGTAAAGAATTTGTGGGTCACGTCCTCGCCCAGCCGGGAGGCGTAGACCCCGGTGAACACAGAGCCGGATCGCAGATCGCAGTCGTAGCGGAAATGGAAGGGCTCTGCCTGGGCGGGGTCTTCCAGGAAGTAGCTCGGTTCGACCAGACCGTCCAGCTCGCCGCCGCGGATCAAAACGCCCTGCCGGACGCGCATCCCGTTCAGCGTCTCATAGCCGCCGACGTCGCGGGTGTTCACAACGCCGTCCAGCCGGACGAAGCGGTTGGAATCCGCGGCCTCGAAGCTGCCGTCCAGCGTCCGGCTGCCCCAGTCGCCGCTGACGGTAACGGTATAGTCGTAGCGCCTGCCCGTCTCGAGGTTGTAGATCTCCAGGACGGAGGCCTGCGGGTCGAGCTCCCAGCTCTGCCCGGCGAGCGTCAAAACCGCACGGTCTTCCGCAGCCATCGAATAGCGGAAGCGGTAAGGTTCGATCGGGCTGTCGGAATGCGAGACGGCCCCCTGAAGCGTCGCGGTCCCGTCGTAGACGGCCTGCAGCGACGGCGAAACCAGCCATACCGTCTCTCCGACCGGCGGAAGCTCGATGGGACCTGCGTCGCCTGTCGTCTGCGCGGCGGCAGATTCCGGCGTCTGGGCGGAAGTCCCTGTCCGGTCCTGGGTCAGATAGAGGGCCAGCCCGATGGCCAGCACGACCAGGATCGCCAGTGCCGCGCAGAGGACCTTCCAGGCGCGCTTGGAGATGCCTTTTTTGCGGCGCTTGGCTTTTGCCCGGACGGGCTTCTGGTAGCTTGCTTCGATCAGAACGCCGTCCTCGTCGAATTCATAGGTGCCGCGCTTGACCAGACCGTTCGTGCGGTCGGTGTGGACGGCCTTGTGGTGGCCGCAGACCAGCTCGCCCTCGCGGCCGGCATAGTAGAGCTTGCCGTCTACCTGCACCACGCCCGCGTGGGTCGGGACGCCGTCTTGATAATAGTAGAGATAACCGTCCTCTTCAACGATCTCTCCCTTGTGCGCTTCGTTGGTTTTCATAGCAGATCCCTGTTTGACTGTCAGATTGTGTCCGGCTCCTCCCGCCATACCGTTTTCTTGACGATAGCGGTGTAGCTCTGGATGATTTTAACGACCTTCATGCTCACGTGCTCATCCGTGTAATCCGGCGTGGGCAGACCGCTGTCGCCGACGCGGACGGATTCCACGGCGGTGCGGACCGCCTGCAGCAGAGACTGTTCCGAGATGCCTGCGATCACGAAGTCGCCCTGCTCCAGCGCCTCGGGCCGTTCGGTGGAGGTCCGGATGCAGACGGCGGGGATGGGCCGCCCGATGGAGGCGAAGAAGGAGCTCTCCTCCGGCAGAGTGCCGGAGTCGGAGACCACGGCGAAGGCGTTCATTTGCAGATGATTGTAGTCGTGGAAGCCAAGCGGCTCGTGCGCGATGACCCGCGCATCCAGCCGGAAGCCGGAGGCCTCCAGACGCTTGCGGCTGCGCGGATGGCAGGAGTAGAGGATCGGCATGTCGTAGGTCTCCGCCAGCCGGTTGATCGCGTGGAACAGAGACAGGAAGTTTTTCTCCGTGTCGATGTTTTCCTCGCGGTGCGCGGAGAGCAGAACGTACTGCTTTGCCTTCAGGCCCAGGCGGTCCAGCACGTCGCTGGCCTCGATGTCCGCCAGATTCGCGCGCAGGACCTCCGCCATCGGGGAGCCTGTCACAAAGGTTCGCTCCTTCGGGCAGCCGCATTCGATCAGATAGCGGCGGGCGAACTCGGAGTACGGGAGATTCACGTCGGAGATGATGTCCACGATCCGGCGGTTCGTCTCCTCGGGCAGACACTCGTCCTTGCAGCGGTTGCCGGCCTCCATGTGGAAGATCGGGATATGCAGCCGCTTGGCCGGGATCGCGCTCAGGCAGGAGTTGGTGTCGCCCAGGATCAGCAGGGCGTCGGGCCGGAGCTCGACCATCAGCTTATAGGAGGCAGAGATGATGTTTCCGATGGTCTCGCCCAGATCCGCGCCGACTGCGTCCAGATAGACCTCGGGCGGGTCCAGCTTGAGATCACGGAAGAAGATCCCGTTCAGATTATAATCGTAGTTTTGCCCCGTGTGGGCCAGAATGCAGTCAAAGTATTTCCTGCAGCGGGTGATTGTGGCCGACAGGCGGATGATCTCCGGCCGGGTGCCGACGATGATCAGCAGCTTCAGCCGTCCGTCGCCGCGGAATTGAGCCTGTTCCATATCATTCTCCTTTTCCGCACACGTCCTCGCGGAAGGTGTCCGGGTGATTGGGGTCGAAGCATTCGCTGGCCCACATCAGCGTGACCAGGTTTTCGGTCTGGGACAGATTGATGATGTTGTGGGTGTAGCCGGGGAGCATATGGACCGCCTCGATCCGGTCGCCGCTGACCTCGAAGTTCAACACCTCGTCGCTCCCGATCTTTCGCTCCTGGATCAGAGCGTGTCCGGAGACCACGATGAAGAACTCCCACTTTGTGTTGTGCCAGTGCTCGCCCTTTACGATCCCCGGGCGGCTGACGTTGACCGAGAACTGGCCGTGGCCCTCCGTGCGGAGCAGCTCCGTGAAGCTGCCGCGCGCGTCGCAGTTCATCCGGAGCGGGAAGCTGACGCGCTCCCGCGGCAGATCGGAAAGATAGGTCGCATAGAGCTTTTTGGCAAAGGAACCGTCCGGGATGGGCGGCATCAGCAGCGTGTCGGGCTGGGCGCGGAAGCTGCGGAGCAGGTCCACGATCTGCCCCAGGGTCGCCCGGTGGGAGACCGGAACGCAGCAGTACGCGCCGTCCGGCTTCGGCACGGGGGTCAGCCCGTCCAGCTCGCAGCGGTGGGCCTTGCCCCGCAGGGCCAGAAGCAGCTCGTCCACCAGATCGTCAATGTAGACCAGCTCCAGCTCCACGGCCGGATCGCTGACTGTGATCGGCAGATCGCGGGCGACGTTGTGGCAGAAGGTCGCCACGGCGGAGTTGTAGCCGGGGCGGCACCACTTGCCGAACAGGTTCGGGAAGCGGTAGACCAGAACCGAGGCCCCGGTCTGGGCGGCGTAGGCAAAGAATTCTTTCTCGGCGGCGAGCTTGCTCGCTCCGTAGTCCGAGCCGGCAAACCGCCCCAGCAGGGACGCCTGGGTAGAGGAGGAGAGCATCACGGGACAGCGGTTGCCGCAGTCGCGGAGCTTCTGCAGGAGCGTCTCGGTGAAGCCGGCGTTTCCGGTCATGAACTCGGCCTTGTCCTTCGGCCGGTTTACCCCCGCCAGGTGGAAGACGAAATCCGCCTCCGCGCAGGCCTCGTCCAGAACGGAGGCCGGGGTGTCCAGGTCGTATTCCCAGATCTGTTCGATTTGCAGGTCTCCGCGCGTGCGGTCCTTGCCCTCCTGCACGTTTTTTAGGGCGCAGACCAGATTCTTCCCCACGAAGCCCTTTGCACCGGTGACGAGAACCTTCATGCCCGCGCCTCCCAGCTTGCCAGCTCGTCGCGGATGTAGCGCAGAGACAGAAGCTTCTGCTTCGTCTGCTCCACGTCCAGCCGCCGGGTGTTGTTGGAATTGAATTCGGTCAGCGTGTTCCGCTGGGCGTCGCCCGTTGTGAAGTAGCGGTCATAGTTGAGATCGCGCTTGTCGCAGGGGACGCGGTAGAAGCTGCCCAGGTCGATGGCGTGGGCGCATTCCTCGTTGGTCAGCAGAGTCTCGTACATCTTTTCGCCGTGCCGGATCCCGATCTGCGTGATCGGGTTATCTGCGTGGAACAGCTCCAGCAGGGCCCTGGCCTGCGTCTCAATCGTGCAGGCGGGGGCCTTCTGCACCAGAATGTCGCCGTTCTGCCCGTTCTCAAAGGCAAAGAGGACCAGGTCCACAGCCTCCTCCAGCGACATGATGAAGCGCGTCATGGAGGGCTCGGTCACAGTGATGGGCTTGCCGGCCTTGATCTGGTCGATCCAGAGCGGGATCACGCTGCCGCGGGAACACATCACGTTGCCGTAGCGGGTACAGCAGATTTTCATGCTGCCGCTGGTCCGGCTCTTGGCCACCACGACCTTTTCCATCATTGCTTTCGAGGTGCCCATCGCGTTGATCGGGTAGGCGGCCTTGTCGGTGGAAAGGCAGATCACGGTCTCCACGCCGCAGCGCATGGCGGCGCTCAGCACGTTGTCCGTGCCGATCACGTTGGTCTTCACTGCCTCAAGCGGGAAGAATTCGCAGGAAGGGACCTGCTTCAGGGCAGCCGCGTGGAACACGTAGTTCACCCCGTGCATGGCGTCCAGGATCGAACCGGGATCGCGCACGTCGCCGATGTGAAACTTGAGCTTCTCGGCCTGCGCCGGGTATTTCTGCTGATACAGGTGGCGCATATCGTCCTGCTTTTTCTCGTCGCGGGAGAAGATGCGGATCTCACCGATGTCGGTGTCCAGGAAGCGGTTGAGCACGGCGTTGCCGAAGGAGCCGGTTCCGCCGGTGATGAGCAGTGTTTTTCCGGTAAACAATCCCATTATGATTGCCTCTTTTCAGTCAGGATCGGCTTCCCGCGCCGGAAAGCCTTATTCTCCGTTTTCGGGGCGGATGGTTTTGCCGATGTTCCAAAGATGGGCCACCTTGCGGGCGGCCTCGATCCGCTCGGCAGGGGAGCGGTACTCAGCGGGCGCGGTCTGCGCGCCGCAGTCCATGCACATGACGTACCAGCAGTAGCCGCCTTCCTCCTCCAGCAGACCGGGTCCGCCGCAGCAGGGACAGACGTGCAATTCAATCTCGTCGTAGATTTCCAAAGTAATTCCTCCGTTCCGCCCGTCCGGGCGAGGCCGTCCTGCAGCAGACAGCCGTGGTTTCGTCCATGTATCATATCACATTTTGCGCCGTAATGCAAGAAAAACCGCTTAAAATTCACCTTCTTGCCGTCCTGCGTGCGGATCATCCTGCGTTTTGACAGAAAAAACCGCTTCCGGCGCCGATCAGGCGGAACCGGAAGCGGGTTGAATCCAGAAACAGTTGTCTTACATGCTGCGGCAGCCCTCGCGCGCCTCAAAGAACAGGGCGAGCGTGCCGGGGCCGACGTGGGAGCCGGTGACGGGCTCATAGCAGACGCTCAGGATGTTCTTGGGCGGCTTGTGTGCGTTCAGCAGGTCGATCAGCCGCTGGGCGTCCTCGGGGCAGTCGGCGTGGGCGATGCCGACGGTCTGGTTTTCGGGATGGTCCACCCATTCGTCGTACCGGGCCGCGAGCTCCTCAATGGCCTTCTTGCGGCCGCGGATCTTGGCAAAGGCAACGATCTTGCCCTCCTCGTTGCCCTTGAGCAGGGGCTTGATGTGCAGCAGGGTCCCGATCACGAAGGAGAGGTTGGAAAGACGGCCGCCCTTGCGCAGATAGCTCAGATCGTCCACCGTGAAGATGTTGCACAGGCGGTTGCGGAGGTCCATCAGCTTTTGATATACCTCATCCAGCGAGACGCCGAGCAGCTTGTCCGCAGCAGCCTTCAAAACCAGAAGCCCCTCGCCCAGCGACGCGCCGATCGTGTCCACCAGCCGGATTTTGCGCTTCGGGAATTCCGGCTGAAGCTCCTCGGCTGCAAGCTCGGCACAGTGATAGGACCCGCTGATGCCGGAGGACATACCGACGAACAGAATGTCCTCGCCCCGCTCCAGGATCGGCCGCATCGCTTCCACGTAGCTCTGCGGGTTGATCTGCGAGGTCGTGACCTCCGCGCCCTCGCGCATCGCGTTGTAGAAGGTCACGCCGTCGAAGCCCTCGGTGTCCAGACAGGTGTTCGAGGCTCCGTTGACGTAGTAGTGGAACGGGATCACAGTTATATTCTCCTCGCGCGAAAGGCTGGTCGGCAGATTCGCGGAGGTGTCCGTCATGATTTGAAACATGCAGGGCGACTCCCTTTCATCTAATATGACATATTAGTTACTGCATACACATAGTATACCGAAACGCAGGAAAAGTCAAGTCCTAATCTGCGATTCTCGCAAGAATCAGGACGGAACCGCCGGCGTCATTGCTTCTTCTCTGCGTCTTCCTTTTTGTTCTCCTTATACAGCTTCGGATACGCCTTTTTGTCCAGCGTCTTCAAGGCGACGGCCAGGGCGGCGGAGGTCATAGTCACCGCCAGGATCAGGATCCAGGTCCAGGTGGAGCCGGCACGGTCATAGAGCCGGCCGACGGAGATATCCAAAACGCCCGTGACCAGCATATAGGCGACGCCCATCAGACTGTTGATCCGCCCCCGGTGGCTGGCCGGGACCCGGGTGGAGACGTACGGCCCCTCCGCCACGGTGGAGAAGATCTCGCCCCAGGTGAAGATCAGCATGGCAAGATAGTAGCTTGGGATGAAGCCCAGCAGCAGAAGGAAGACCAGATAGCCCCCGAAGACCAGAAGCCGACCCGTGAGCATCTTTCCGGTGTCCCGCATTTTGGCAAAGAGCCTTGTAATGATGGGGGTGAAGATCACAACCGTGATGCAGTTGAGACTGGACACCGTTCCGAAGAGCACGGCCCCCTTGTCCCCGTGGACGGCGGCCATGTCCAGCGGCATGATGAAGTTGTACTGACCGTAGGCGGCGGAATAGAGGGTCCCGCAGATCAGATAGAGCAGCAGAAGCGGATTCGCCCGGAGAACGGCGAAGACGCCGACGCCCTCCTTTTTCTCCTGGTATGCAGCCCCCTCGTCGGTGTCCTCCACGGGGCTGATATCCCGGACCAGGAAGGCAATGAGCAGCGTCGAAAGCCCGATGGCGATGCCGCTGATCAGGAAGCTCAGCCACAGGTAGTCCTTGAACAGAAGTCCGGCGATGGTGGGGGAGAGGACCAGCCCCAGATTGCCGCCCAGGTACATCAGGGAGTAAGCCCGCTCCCGATCCTTGGTGGTGGAAAGATCCGCGAAAAGGGCGTCGTAGGCCGGGCCCTCGATACTCTGGAAGACTCCGGCTGCGACGAAGAGCGCGATCGTTCCCATCCCCAGGGGGATCGCCGAGCTGATCAGAAAGCAGAGGATGCTGACGCAGTCGCAGGCCACGATCAGCCATTTCTTGTTGAATCGGTCGGCCAGCCTGCCGCCGATCAAGCTGGCCGGCAGCATGATCAGACCGGAGCCCACGAAGAAATAAGAGATCTTCTCCGCCGAGAAGCCCATCTTCTGGCTGAGGATCATGGTCATCACGGGCCAGATCATGCTGCCGAGATTCGTGACGATCCTTCCGAAAAAGAGAACGTAAATCTCCCGCCGCAGCCCGCGGTATTGATTGAGCAGTTTCATAAGCGTCTCCTGCAGGTCGTTCATCATGTGCTGGCGTCGGTTCTGCGCCGCATGATCCGCAGCACGCTGTCTTGGCTGCTGCGTAATCAAATTATACGAAGTATCCCCGGAAAAGTCAATAGAGCGTGAA
>ODAI012501557.1_pt1 | contig 41361 bp, 34 predicted proteins | sample 1539321 | NCBI WGS metagenome assembly ODAI01 (sample SAMN02144231, study PRJEB22623) | gut metagenome | biome: sheep rumen | host: Ovis aries | place: New Zealand
AATACACCGACCGCATGCTTGACTGCATCGACATACTGGTAGACGGCCCCTTTATCGAAGAAAAGAAAAATCTTATGCTCGACTTCCGGGGTTCAGAAAACCAGAGGATTTTAAGACTGGCAGAAATCAGAAAGAGCTAACTTTCCCTTACGGCCTTCATCTCTTTTTTACGCTGATACATTGCCTTATCTGCACGTGCAAATACATTGGCAACATTAGCATCAATTTTCATGTCAAAATCAGCAATACCGATAGCAGCCGAAACTTTTTCCCAAACTTCAAGCTTATCATCCTTTGCAAGCTCAGCCAGGCTTCTGTTAAAGACTTCAACCAGATTTACGCGGTTCTTATAATCATCATTTTTTAGGATTGCAACAAATTCATCACCGCCAATTCGGAAAACCGGCGAATGAGTGAAGGTATGGCAGACAATATAGCAGAGCTTTTTGATTGCAATATTTCCCTGTTCGTGACCAAAGGTATCGTTTATCTTCTTGAGATAGTTCAGATCTATCATCGCAATAGAAAATTCTGCATTTCCCTGACCAATCTGCCAGTCCAGGGCCTGAACCTCTGTATCATAGGCAGTTTTATTTCTGATACCTGTGAGGGCATCCTTAATTGCAAGCTCATTCATGGCATCAGCTTTCTGCTGGGTATCACGCAGCTCCTTTGCAGTTTCCAGAAGATTGCGCATATAGTTTTCCAGCTCCAGAATCATCGATGAAACCTGCATTGCAAGAATAGAAATTTCATCCTTTCCCTTTGCATTTTTTTCGATATCAGTTACAACACCGGCATTTTTTCCCTGAGAATAAAGCTTTACACTTTCCTTCAGACGATAGAGCTTTGAAATATATCTCTTGTAAATGTAAAAAAGCACCATAATGACGGCAATTACAAGAATCAGTCCTATGTTAAGCATCTGCCAGACTGTATTGTGAAGAATCTTGAAGTTTACGTCCGCAATATCAACTTCAACACCAATAAGTCCAAGTTTAATTCCGTTTATGAAAACAGGACTGTACCAGGCATAATCGTTTCCATATTCATTATGAAAGGTGTCAAAACCGGAAGGACGAAGCCCTGTATTCCAGGCTTCCCACTCGCGCAGATGTTCCTCAGGCTTATGGGTAACGGTAATTCCAAGCTCAATGTATTTTTTTCCGTCAACAAGCCGCTCATCACGCATGGCATCCAGAACATACATAACTTCATTTGTTCTGGATTCAGGAACGATGTATTCTGTGTAGGCAAGATTAAAACGGATTCTGGCCTGTTCAAAATGATTCAGATAATATTCATGCTTATAAACCGTATAGGCCTCTTTAACTTCATCTGAAAGCTCATCAAAAGAAATATTGTGCCCGATAATTTTCCCCGGATACTGCTGGCTAAAAAGCTCCTCATATTTTTCACGGGCAATCTGAACATCATAGGCAGTAAAGCCGTGAGGAACCTTGAGGGTGTCTTTATGGGCAAGAAAATATTTCTGATAATAGGCAAAATCATTGCCGTCGGCAGTCAAAACCTCTTCAAGGTAGGAGGCAACCTGCTGAATTGATTTTTCACGTTCAAGCTTGTAGGCGGCACTCTGGCTTTTATAAGTTACAAAACCTGCCATAAAAAGCGTCAAAATCGTAAAAACAAAGAAAATAACGGCAAATTTAAAAAGGAGGCTTTCTGATTTTTTTCCCATATAATCTGATTATAAGGGCAAAAATCAAATATAGCAAAGTTTAAAAATCCTGACTTAAAATCCCGCAAGTCAGGTTAAAAATGCAGGCGGCGGACATGAGTCATGCGGCTTACGTAAAGCTGAATAAGCTCTTTTTCCGGTTCCAGAATAAGTCCGAGCAGGGCATCTGTAGGAGAGCGGACTAAAGCTTCCGGTTTTCCTATAATAGTCTGATAGCCTTTTGTTCCATCCGCATTGGGCATTTGTATTTCAAGGAGATCGCCATCCTTCTGGGCAGCATCAATCAGATGAAGCTTGCCGGAAAAATCCATTCCTTCCGCTTCAAGGATTTCTGTACGGACAGCCTCAGAAGAAAGCTGACTTTCTGTAATAATCAGCTTATTCATAATCCTGTTTTTAAGGCCTTCCTTCTGATTTTTATCCAGTTCAAGGCTGGCAAGACGCTTTATAAAACTTTCGATAAGACTTGAAGCAGAAGCTGACGATAAAGCAGCCCCGTCCCCCTGATTAATTTCTGACTGACCGACAGCGGCAACTGTCTTCTTAAAATCAAACTTACGGCCGCTTCGCAAAAGCGGAAAGGAAAGAACTTCATGCTTTTGGGCAGGAGTTTTTACGCTTCCGACTGAAGTCAAACCGCATTCAGCAAGGAAAGGCTGTGGATCCGCATCCAGAGGAAGATTTAAAAGATAGATTCCGTCAGCAAGCTTTTCCTGAACATACTTCCGGATTTTCGGATTGTTTTCAACAAAAGGAATATTTTCAGAAATCACCTTAAGGACAAAGCCCTTGTAGAGTATTATAGAAGAAAATGAATTATACCACTCAAGAACGTTGATTTTCAGGTTTTGAGGAACTTCATAAAGACTGAATTTTTCCAGGATTTCAAAAATTGTCTGAGCACTCATCCCCTTGTCAAAAGCGTTTGCGGCAGATTCTTTTGTAAGCTCAAACTGGCAGACAAGACCTGACTGGCGGATTTTCAGAAAATCAGCAAGCACCAGGCTCTGAGAAAGCGGGAGGCCGGGCATAAGTGACACGGCAAATGTCGATTCAATATTTACAGGCTTGATTTCAGGATGACTGTTGTTCTCAATTTTTCCGGCAAGATAAACCGCTTCCCCTTTTTCATCACTTCCACTTTTCTGAATCAGACCAAAGATGGCAGCAGAATCTATCATGCGGTCAAGAATATTAACGTTCTGGAAGGCATCAAAATTTTCTTTTGAGCGGGCAGCCGCAAGAATTTGAGAAAAACGGCTGTTTTTTGCGACGGCACTTCCATCCTCTGTTTTTGCCCCCAGCATAAAGGAAAGCCGCAGAAGAGATTTTCTGGTAAAACCTGATTCCGGCACAGATGCAAGACAGTCTAAAAGCAGCTGGGCTTCCTTTTTAAGTCCGTCACGGCTGAATCTTGAGCATGAAGCTGCACATAAAAGGGCATATTGAAAAATCTCATCAAGTCCTGCAAAAAGGGCCAGCTTTTCATCATCAATTTCCAGGGATTTTTTCCCTTCCCGCAAAAGAGAAAGATTTATAAAGGCATTAATAAGAAGCTGAAGACATTCTGCCTTGCCCGGAAAAATCGCTTCGAGGGCATTCAGGCTGTTCTTTTTAAGCAAGCCGTCTGATTTGAGTGAAAAATTATAATTTTTTAAGGCCGATACAAAAGACAGAAGAAAATTCTGCGAAAGAATGAAAATATCATCAAAATTTTTCTGTACAAGGACAGGTTCCGGCAGCAATTTTTCTATGGATAATTTTTTTTCAAGATAAGGAAGTAAAATCGGATTAATAAGGAAGATTGTTTTTTCATCCTGATTTTTTACCGTATAAATTAAAAGGCGCTCCTGAAGATTTGCAAGGCGGGCATAAATCAAGGGAAGCTTGTAAGAATCAGAAAAAAACTGAATAAGATTTTCCTGCGTCAAATTCTGGATAAAGCGAACCGCACACAAAATCTCGCAGTCAAAATCATCAAGAAATGAAAGAATATTTTTGATATTTTCCGGAGTTTTAAGAAAGCTTGCCAGCTGGGAAGCAAGGCGCTGCTTGTTATATGGAGTTTTGATTTTTCCAAGATAGAGCCGCATGATATTGAAAAACTCTTTGTCGGGAAGGGATGCAACTGCTTCTGCCCAGATATCAATCGTATTTTCCATCTTAAATTCCTCTGTCTAAAGCTCGCAGCCAGGCGAATAACGCACAATTTTATACTGATAGCCCTGTTCGGCAAGGAACTTCTGGCGGTTGGAGCCGAACTCTTCTTCTACGGTGTTGCGGGTAATCAGAGTGTAAAAACGCGAAGTTCTTTCCTTTGGTCTGAGAATTCGGCCAAGCCGCTGGGCTTCCTCCTGACGGCTGCCGAAGGTTCCGCTCACCTGAATGGCAAGACTGGCGTCCGGAAGGTCAATGGCAAAGTTTGCGACCTTTGAAACGACAAGTACGCGGATTTTTCCGCTGCGGAAGTCTGCATAAATTTTATCGCGTTCTGCATTGGGAACCTTACCTGTAATAATAGGTGCCCCGATTTTTTTTGCAATTTCGTCCAGCTGCTCAAGATACTGTCCTATTACAAGGATTTTGTCCTCCGGGTGAGCTTTAATGATTTCTTCCACAACCGGAAGCTTTTCTGCATTCTGGCTGGCCATCTTGTGCTTTTCGCGCACACCGGCAACTGCGTAATCAATTTCCTGACTTACAGGAAGGTCTATGCGGACTTCTATACACTCGGCAGTTGCAATCCAGTGGTCGCGTTCAAGCTCCTTCCACGGAACATCATAACGTTTAGGGCCGACAAGGCTGAAAACATAACCTTCACAGTGATCTTCGCGGACAAGAGTTGCTGTAAGGCCTACGCGGCGCACAGCCTGAAGCTCGGCAACAACGCGGAAAACCGGAGCCGGCAGCATATGAACTTCATCATAAATGATAAGTCCCCAGGGACGCTCGTGGAAAATACTGAAATGAGGATAAGGGCCTTCCTTATCCGGCCGCCAGGTCAAAACCTGATAGGTTGCAACAGTAACCGGCTTGATTGTCTTTGATTCGCCTGTGTATTCGGCAATCTGGTCAGCAGTAAGATTTGTTTTATCAAGCAGTTCATCAATCCACTGGTGAACGGCAGAAATATTTGTCGTAATGATAAGGGTGCTTGTTTTGAGCATGTCCATAATCGTCATGCCGACAACAGTTTTTCCGGCTCCGCATGGAAGAACAATTGTACCAAAACCTGTTCCAGGCCCCTTGTCACCAACAAGAGCCCGGGCAGCCCCCCTCTGATATTCACGGATTACAAGATCTTTTCCAGCTGAAGTTTTTTCCCGAAGTGCTACATTAAGAGGCTCACCGTCCTGAAGCACAACTTCATCCTTAACCGGCCAGCCAGCCTGAAGCAAAAGCTGTTTTATTGTTCCGCGGTCAGTCAGATGAAGAAGAAAGCAGTACTGTTTTTCATCATCTGTGAGAGGAGCTGCAAGTTTCTGAGTTCCTTCAGCCCCCTGCGGCTCCACGTAAGTCGAAGCGCAGAGATATTTTTTTACAGCCGGATTTACCCCGATTTCCTTAAAAACAGGAGCAGTTTTTGCCGTAAGGTAAAGATATTTTTCTATAATTGGTTTTCCGTCTTTGTCTTTAGTTTCGGTTTCTTTTTCTGGTCCTGGAATAAGGCGCAAAGTTCCGAAGCGGTTTGAAATTTCCTGAATCCACTGGGGAATTGACTGCGGCACATCGTAGCGGGCATATTTTTCAAGGACAGCAACAGCGTCATCTGCCGAAAATCCTGCACTGGCCGCATTCCAGAGCGACAATGGGGAAAGTCTGTATGTATGAAGATGCTCCGGTGACTTTTCAAGTTCTGCAAAAGGAATAAGGGCATTGCGGCATTCTTCCGCCAGCGGAGCATGTACGTCAAGAAGAAGGGTCCGGTCACTTTGTACAATCAGAGGATTTTCGTAATTCATAATAGCCAGTTATTATACTAAAAATCCGGCCTTACGAAAACTGGAAATCTAAAAATAAAAGAATATTACAATTATTGAAGAACCATCTGATCGTTGGTCATACTGCTTTTTTTGATTTCGCGGAACTTCTGAGCCAGATCGTCCAGTGTAAGCTTCTGCTTTTCTTCTCCGCTTACGTCATAGATGATTTCGCCGCCGTCCATCATCAAAAGGCGGTTACCATAGTCCAAAGCCTGCTGCATGTTGTGGGTTACCATCATTACAGTAAGATTGTATTCCTCTGCAAATTTTCGGGTAAGCTTCATGATTAAGGCGGCGTTTGTAGGGTCAAGGGCAGCTGTATGCTCGTCTAAAAGCAGAAGAGCCGGCTTTGACATTACAGCCATCAAAAGTGTGAGTGCCTGACGCTGTCCGCCCGAAAACTGTTCAACGTTGTCATTAAGACGTTCTTCCAGTCCCATGTTCAGAACTTTAAGCTGGTCTTTAAACTGGTCACGGAGCTTTTTGTTCAGACTGATTTTCAAGCCCTTCCAGCCTTTCTTACTGCAGATTACCATGTTGTCTTCAAGGCTCATTTTTCCGGCTGTTCCCAGAAGGGGATTCTGGAAAATACGTCCGATATATGAAGCGCGTTTGTATTCTGCGTCGTCTGTAATTTCGCGTTCGCTGCCATTATCGTCAAGGTAGATTTTTCCTTTAGTCGGGCTCAAGGTTCCTGCAATCAGATTGTAAAGGGTTGTCTTCCCGGCTCCGTTTGAACCGATTACTGTGATAAAATCGCCCTTGTTGATTGTAAGATTGATGTTTTTAAGTGCTGTATTTTCGTCCGGAGTTCCGGCGTGGAAGGTTATTCCGATATTTTCAAGTCTTAACATTTGCGGTCTCCTTTTGTGCCGCATTTTGCAGGGCGCATAAGATGTTTTTTCAAATCAGTTTTGCCTTTCATGTTTGCAACAATAAGACAGATTATGATAAGAAGGCCTGTAATCAGCTTGAGATCGTTTGCCGTAAGGTGGATATAGTGGCCGTAGCGGCGGGCAAGCAGCATAAGGGCACGGTAGATAATCGAACCAATCAAAACGCGCAGAGTCTGATACTGGATTTTATTTGAACGGATGATGAATTCGCCAAGCATGAGGGAAGCAAGTCCGCTTACGATAACGCCGGTTCCGCTTCCTACGTCGGCAAAGCCGTTATACATTGCGGTAAAGGCTCCGGAAAGGGCTGCAAGTCCGTCTCCAACGCAAACGCCGATTCCGCGCACAATCTGAGGATTTACCCCCTGAGAAATAATCATCTGCTCGTTTGAGCCGAGGGCACCCATTGTAAGTCCCAAATCTGTATGGAAGAAAAGGTCTAAAACGGCCTTAAAAATCACGATGAAAATGATTAAGAAAATCAGAATTCCTGTGTCGCCGGGCAGTGAAGGGAATTTGTCCGCAAAAAAGTCCTGAATGCGGGAGAACAAGGTCTGAATGCGGAGGAAAGAAACGTTTGCACGGTTAGACATGATGCGCAGGTTTACGGAATAAAGCATTGTCATCATAAGGATTCCGGCCAGCAGATCAGGAATGCGGAGCTTTGTGTAAAGGAAGCTTGTGCAGAGTCCCGCAAGACAGCCGCCGGCAAAAGCAATAATAAGTGCAATAAAAGGCGGGAGACCGTGAAGAAGACAGGCTGCAAGAATACAGCCGCCCATTGGAAAGGCACCGTCAACTGTCATATCACAGAAATTAAGGGTACGGTAAGAAATAAAAAGGCCTAATACCATTATTCCGTATATTAAGCCTTCGATAAGAATTGTTTCGAACATGGAAAACTCACTGAAAAAAAATTCACTGACCAATAAAAAAGGCTTCCGTTGCGCGTTTTTTATGATGTCATCTTATTTTTCAATAAGTTTACCATTTTCTATAATAAATGTCGCCTGTTTGAGGTATTCTTCAGGAATTGTAATTCCGCAGGCCTTAGCTGTGTCCAGGTCGAATAAAAGGTCTGAATCACTTGGCTGGGTCATAAAGCGGACAGGGATTTCAGAAGGCTTTTTACCGTTTAAAATCTGTCCTACGATTTCGCCGGTTGCATAGCCTGCTTTGTAGTAGTTGAAGCCGCTTGCCATAAAACAGCCGCCGTTTTTTGCACCTGTTACGTCGCCGCTGAAAATAGGCTTTTTAGCCTTGTTGAAAACGCTCACAAGACTTGGGAGGGCGCTGAATACAGTGTTATCAGTTGTAAGGTAGATTCCGTCAACACGGTTTACGATTGCTTCTGCAGCCTGGCGAACTTCTGCCGAAGTAGAAATTGACTGAGTTACAAGTTCAAGACCTGCTTCCCTGCAGCCTTTTTTTACCAGTTCAAGACCGGAAATTGAGTTGTCTTCATTTGAAGTGTAAATGTAACCAAGAGTTTTGATTCCAGTGATTTTTTTGAAAAGCTTGATGTGCTCAACAGAAGGAAGTTCATCACTCATACCTGTGATGTTGCGTTCACCGTGCTCAAGAGTTTTTACAAGGCCTGCTCCAAGAGGATCTGTTACGGTTCCGAATACGATTGGAGTATCTTTCATTGTGTTTGCAAGGGCAATTGCGATTGGAGTTGCAATTCCAACTGCAACGTCTACGCGTTCGTCGCGGAACTGAGCGGCAATCTGGTTGGCTGTGTTTACATCGCCGTTTGCGTTCTGTAAATCATATTTTGCATCAATTCCTGCAGCCTTTACTGCGTCCATTACACCGCGTTCAACGTCATCCAGAGCTACGTGCTGAACAATTTTTGCAATACCGATTTTTACCTGTTTAGGCTTTTTTGCCTTTGCAGCCGAAAGTGACGAAAGGCTGAGAGAAAGAGCCAGGGCTGTAAGTATAATTTTTTTCATATTTTCCTCCATGCGCAAAATCTCTCCTGCGCTTTTATGTTTCTATTTATAGTAACATAATAAGAGGATTATACTTCCTTGTCAAGTATTTTAATCAAAAAAGCTACTTGCGGCGGACAATAAATTCGGTCTGTTCCTGCTTTGCGATTTTTTCAGCCCGTTTTTTGTAAATCTTGTAAAGTTCTGCCTGAGCCTGGAAAGGATTTTTTCCCTTTTCAACAGGAATCCAGCTTCCGTTTGGCTGCAAAATCTGGGCATTTGTGTTGTCTTCAAAGTAAGTATCCAGAATCATCTTTACTTCCCTGAAAGCCTCTTTTTCAAGAATAGGGAACATAAGCTCAATACGTCGGTCAAGGTTGCGGCTCATCCAGTCGGCACTTGAACAGTAAAGTTCAGGACTGCCGCCGTTTTCAAAATAGAAGATTCTGGCGTGCTCAAGATAACGGTCAACAATCGAAGTAACGGTGATGTTTTCACTCATGCCTGGAACGCCGGGAACCAGCATACAGATTCCGCGGATATTCAGTTTAATTTTTACACCGGCCTGACTGGCCTTATACAAAGCATTAATAACTTCTTCATGAGTAAGGCTGTTCATTTTTGCAATGATAAGTCCCGGATTGTCCGGCGTGCTTCTTTCAATTTCGCGCTGAATCATACTTAAAAGGCGGGATTTGATTGTAACTGGCGCCATTCCAAGATAATTCATCTTCTGCAGGGTTGAATATCCTGTTACAAGATTGAAGAAATTTGTAGCGTCACTTGCAATTCCAATATTTGAAGTAAAAAGTGAAATATCAGAATAAAGCTTTGCAGTTTTGGGATTGTAATTTCCGGTCGCAAGATGAACGTAACGGCGGATTGTATCTGCTTCACGGCGCACAACCATCAGGATTTTTGCATGAACCTTAAGGTTTACAAGACCGTAAATTACAGTAACGCCGGCCTGTTCAAGCTCATTTGCCCAGGCAATATTGCGCTCCTCATCAAAACGGGCCTTAAGCTCCACAAGAACGACTACCTGCTTTCCCCGGGCCGCCGCAGTCTCCAGAGCCTTGATAATTGGAGAATCGCCGCCGGTACGGTAAAGGGTCATTTTAATTGCAAGAACATTGTCGTCATCAGCGGCATCGCTTATCATCTTTACGACAGGGTCATAACATTCGTAAGGAACATGAAGAATTTTATCGTGAAGTTTAAGGGTATCCCAGTAAGGTTCGTCTTCCGGCAAATCACAGGGATAAAAATGCTCCCAGCGGTCAAAGCTCATCTTTCCGTCTTCATCAGAGCTTCTTAAGCCCATCAGTGAACCGGGATTTAAAATTCCATCCACCATATAAACATCTTCATCATTAAGCTCAAGCTTTTCCTTTAAGAAAGAAAGGATTGCAGGACTGGTTCCGTTACACATCATTGCAACCGGGAAGGAAGATTTTCTCTGAATCAGAACGTCTTCCATAGCGTGAATAAAATTATTGCCGGCATCTTCATCAACCGCAAAATCCGCATCCCTCACAACCTTAAAAAGCATCAGCTGGCTGACTTCAAGTCCCGGAAAAAGCGAAGTACCAAAGGTTGTAATAATGTCGCCAAGAAGGGCAAACTGTTTTTCATTTTTATCTTTATCTTCAACCGGCAGCCAGTAAATATGCTGAATTCCATCCGGGATTTCTACAAAAGCAATTCGCGGAACTTCATCACTGCCTCTCAGCGCCTCTCCACCCTTTTCAAACTTAATGCCGTCAATAGGATTAAGAAGAAAAGCCGCATACATTGAAAGATTTTTTATATGAGGGAATGCTTCTGTATCAGTTCTAAGGGGAGTCAAAAGCGGATAAATATCAGACTTAAAAATCTTGTTGATATAGGCCGACTGCTGAACCGTATAATTTTCAGGCTTAACGTAAACAAGGCCGTTTTCTGCAAGCTCGGGCAGCAGGTCGTTCATGAGGCAGTTCTGCTGTTCACGGATAATCTGATGGGCGCGGGCAGAAATACTTGTAAGCTGAAGCTTTGGAGTAAGCCCCGAAATATCAGCCATATCAGGATTTTCAAAAAGGGCGCGTTTTACAGATGCAACGCGAACCTGGAAAAATTCATCAAAGTTTGAAGTTACAATAGAAAGAAACTGCAGGCGCTCCAGAAGCGGTAATTCTTTTCGCAAGCCCTGGTACAAAACGCGGGCATTAAATTCAAGCCAGCTCAATTCTCTGTTAAAATATCTGATTTCCATATTTTGCCCCCGTTTTAAATTAAAATTACCTTATAACCGAATACGCTTTCGAACATTCCGGCCTTTTCCTGCAATGCAATGCGTTCCAGAACTGAGTTTTTGGAATGTTTTGTAGATATCAAAAGTGTATTCTGCTGTAGTTTTACCGAAATATCATTGAAGGTCTGGATGTGACCGCGATCCATGGCATCTGCAATGCGGAGAATGGCTGTCAGCTTTAAGATAAGCATACGGTCGGAACGCGGCATCATCAGGAAATTTTCCTCATCCTGAGGCATCTGGCTTCCCCGGTGATATTTTGAAATCTCCGCTACAATGGAAATTTCGCGTTTTGTCAGTCCAAAAATCTCCGAATTCTGAATGATATAGGCGCTGTGCAGATTGTGATGGGCAAATTTAATGAAAACACCAACATCATGCAGGATACAGGCAATTTCCAGCAGCATTTTTGCGTGCTCTTCAAGAGCCATTTCATCCTTAAGGCACTCAAAAAGCTTTACGGCAATCATACGGACACATTCCGCATGCTTTTCATCACCGTGATATTTTCGCAGCAGATTTTTTGCAGAAGCAAGTATCTGCATGTCATATTCATCCTGCAGAAGCTCATTCTGAGCAGGATTTTTATTCAGAATAATTCCATGGCGGATATTTGTTTCCGGTACGATGATTTTTGTTGCCTTAGTAAGATTTAAGAAAAGCTGATAAATCAAAAGGCTTACCTGCAGAGTTTCTGCTTCGGAATAAGAAATCCTGAAGCGGGCAACCATTTCATCAACAGAATATTCCTGAACGGAGCGGCGGAAATCATTAAATTCATCAACTTCGATTTCCCAGAGGAAGGTAGAAATCGGGTGACCCACCAGAAGGGCAGCAAGATTCATATCCTGACCTACCGCAATAAACTGCTTCACCTCGCTGAAATTCAGTTCGTTTTCAAGGGACCCCTTTGTATTGTTGATTGACTCTTCAATATAACGGCGGACATCGTGGTAGGAGTCAATCTGACCGCCGATATGCTGTTCGATTCTTACAGTTCCAAGGCGCAGAGAATGAACGCCGGCCATTTTTCCGCCCGAAATCATCATAATTTCGGTAGAACTTCCGCCAACATTCAAAATCAAAGTATCATCGTTCTTAAAATCCACCGGCTGGTCTTTAAGGCAGTCTGAAACCGCAAGGTACATGAGCTTATTTTCTTCAATGCCGTCTACAATCTTTACCCTAAAGCCCGTCTGAACAAGAATGCGGTCCATTACAGGGTCGCAGTTTTTTGAATCACGGAAGGCAGAGGTAGCAATGCAGGTTGCCTGTTCTGGTGTAATTCCCCAGCCCGCAAGCTGCTCCTTATAGCGTTTTAAAATCTGAATGCACTGATTCTGTGTTTCAAGGCTTATGGTGCCGCTGGTAAAAACATCCTTTCCGATTGGAATGGGATTATCCGAGCGGTCAAGAATGAGCTGTTTTCTGTCCGAAGTAATTTCTGCTACAAGAAGGCGAACTCCTGTAGAACCTATTTCAATAACTGATTCTGGTGCCGACAACGACCGCCCCCTGCAAAAGAAATTAAAGTTTATCAATAAGCATAGAACATTTTCCAGAAGGAATAGGCAGAGTCTTTTTCTTCTGATTCAGGATATTGATAGTAAAGTAGTAAAGCTTTTCACTTTCCATCTGAATTTCCCAGCCGCGTGTAGACTTATTACTCAAAATTGTAATAAGGTTGCGCTTGAGGGAAAGATTTTCAATTCCCATGATTTCAAGGTTAGGAATAATCCAGTCTACAGTCTTACGAGGCAAAGAAATTGAAAGGCCGATTACGTTTTCAATCATCAAAGCGATTGTAGAAAGAGCCGCTGTAAGAAGATAGCGGGGACGGGCAAAAGCAGGATCGCTGTCGCAAGAGGCCTTTCCTTCCTTGTTAGGACGATAAGCTTCGTAAAGGTCACCAGGAACATTTTCTTCATTCGGCATAAGGGTTTCCAGAACAAAGTAAAGGTGACGGATTGCACATTCGCGGGCAAGCTCCAGCTGGCCGTAGCGCTCAAGTCCCTTGATAATCATAAAGTTGAAAGCCGGCATAACGCTTCCACAGTAGCCGTTTCCTTCTTCACTAAAGTGAGGGTCATCGGCACTAAGACAAGGGAATGGATGCTCGGTTCCAAAGGATTTAGGGTCATTCAAATGCTCAACAAGGCGGTCAGCCTTATCTGCATTAGGAATTTCTGCAAGCATTGTCCAGTAAGCGGCAACAGTCTTTACAGAAAGTTTATTTTCATCCTTATCAAGATCATAATAAAAGCCGGTATCATTATCCCACATGAGGGAATTGATACGGGTTTTAATAGAAAAATACATTTTGCGGTACTGGAAGCTCAAATCCTTATCATTGAGGATATCACCAAGTGCCGACATATAAGATGCGTTAACAGCCATGCAGGCATTAAAGTCAACAGGATAGAAAGCACCGTCGCGGGGAGAATTTGTCATTGTTGAAGCACAGTGAGGAACTGCATAAAGTCCGTTTTCCTGCTTAAAGTTTGCATCCAGCCAGTCCATATACTTCTGCAGGGCCGGCATAACTTCCTTAATGCGGCGCTTATTTGCAGATTTATGATAAAGGTTAAATTCAGCAAAAGCAAAAAGAGGAAGACCTACCCCCTCCGGATTAGAAGAATCCAGCTCAGGCTTATTAGTTAAAGCATCATACTTCCAGCGGATAGCACCGTTTTCTTCCTGACGTGCATAAAAATAGTCAATGTTCTTGCAAGCATCAAAATTTCTGTTCGAATATACCAGAAAGAAAGTAGAGAAAATTGATTCAAACTGGCTCAAAATATACTTATTGTCCTGAGGATACACAAATAAACCGTTATCGGTATCCTGCTCACCGTTTGAAGGATTAAGCCAGAATGATGAAACCCATGACCATGTTTTATTATAAATGTCTACAAAATCCTGATCATAGAAATGGATTTTTGGAAAATCATGTTTGTTCACAAAGAACTCCTACTTTTACTTGATGTATTACTATACTGCAACTCTCAAAGCGTAAAATAACGTATCTATTAATATAACACAGATTTTGCAAAAAAGTTTAAATTTTCCAAAAAAAATTTTAAATTTTCGACTTTTTAGACTTGAATAAAATATTGTTTTTAGCTCGATAAATAAAATTTCTAAAATAATTTAAAAAATTTCACTTTTTTTTGCAAAACATTGCCGGAATTTGAATTTCAGGGGGACTTTATATATGTACGGCAGCTGCCGCTTTATAAAAGTTTTTTTGAGGTTTATATGAATATTTATTCTTTTTCACCATTCGGATATGAAGGCGCTCTGGTTAATGTAGAAGTTGATTTACGGCGCGGGATTCCGGCAATTGATATTGTGGGACTGGCTGACAGCGCGGTAAAGGAATCCCGTGAAAGAATGCAGGCGGCAATCCGTAACTGCGGCTTTGATTTTCCGCTAGAAAGAGTTTTAATTTCTTTGAGTCCGGCAGATTTGAAAAAGGAAGGAGCCGGTTTTGATCTTGCAATTGCCCTGGCGGTTCTGGCGGCTAATGCAGAAAGCAAGGGGGAAAGCAGCTTTATAAGTGAGCCTCTTCTTGTGATGGGGGAACTTGAGCTTTCAGGAAAAATCAGGCCGATTAAAGGCGTTCATGCGGCAGCAGCTACAGCCGCGGCAAACGGAATCAGAAAATGTATTGTGCCTGAATTGAATGCGGATGAAGCACGTGAAGTCAGCGGGATGGCAGTTTACGGCGCAGACAGTCTGCAGAATGCAGTTTATGCACTTAAGGAAGAAGGATTTTTTACCGAACAGACTTCGCGGCTGGAAGGTCAGCTCACAATTCCAAAGAATTGCGTATGCGTAGACGGGGTGATTTTTCCGGAGGTTTCGGAGGGATTTGAGTATGCGGAGGTAAAAGGCCAGTACCAGCTGATTCGGGCTCTGGAGATTGCGGCCTGCGGAGGACACAATCTGCTTGCGGCTGGAGCTCCGGGCTGCGGAAAAACTATGGCGATTCAAAAATTTCCTGTGATTAATCCCCTTTTATCCCTGGAAGAAGCTCAGTCAGTTACAAGAATCTGGTCTCTTGCAGGACTTATAAAGCCTTCCCAGCCCCTGGTCCGTATTCCTCCCTTCAGCACACCCCACCAGACCTCCAGCATAGAAGGAATATGCGGTGGCGGGGTGCATTGCCGGCCAGGCGAAGTTTCTCTTGCCCACAAGGGCGTACTTTTCCTTGATGAGGCAGCGGAATTCAGAACTTCCGTGCTTCAGATGCTGCGCGTTCCGATTGAAAAAGGCAGCATAACACTCAGCCGCGCCGGCCGGGTCACCTGCTACCCGGCAGATTTTCAGCTTTTTATGGCAGTAAACCCCTGTCCCTGCGGAAACTACGGTTCAAAATCAAAAATCTGCCTTTGCAGCGCAAAATCACTGGAACAGTACTGGAAAAAATTTTCTGCCCCATTGCTGGACAGAATTGATTTACGGATTTTTGTAGACAGTGAAGAAAATACAGACCTTCAGGCTGAGGACACAAAACGCAGCAGCCTCAAAAGCAGCGCCGACATTCAAAAGGCAATTGCTAAAGGAATTAATTTTATGAAAAAAAGACAGGCCAGCAAAAAAAACGCAAAGCTTCTGCCGGAAGAATTAAGTGCTTATTGTATTCAGACAGAAGAAAGCAAGCAGCTTCTTTCTAAGGCAACGGAACGCTACAGTTTTTCTCCGCGGGCCATTTCCAGCTGCATCAAAACCGCCCGTACAATCGCCGACCTTGACGAATCACAAAAAATAGAAGCCGCTCACATGCAGGAAGCCATAGATCTGCACAAGCTCTGCGCATCCCTGGTTCCCGAATTGTAACAGTCGTAATGCAACCTTGAATTTGCAGTGAACGTCACTGTTACTTAACTTCTGCACAGCAGAAGTTGTGGCAATATGTTCTAAAGGGAATAGTTACGTGGTTAAACAAAAAAAACTCCCAAACAACATTTGCAAAGCAAATGTTAAACGAACGTTAGGCACGTTCGGAAGTTGGAAGTTTTCATTACGACGTTCGTAGTACCGGAGAAGAGACTTGAACTCTTACGCCATCGCTGACAAAAGATTTTGAGTCTTTCGTGTCTACCATTCCACCACTCCGGCGAATGTTTGCAAACTATATCATATTTAAAAGGGTTTTTCAAGAGCTTATGACTTGCTATAATAACTATGTGAAAATAAAATCCGGCGCTTTTGAAGGCGCAAATCCCGAATTAGTCCTTAATACAGTTTTCGGTTACGACTCCTTCAGGGCCTCTCAAAATAAAATCATAACAAGTATCCTTTCAGGAAATGACACTCTGGCCATCATGCCAACCGGCGGAGGCAAATCACTCTGCTATCAGATTCCGGCCCTGATTTTAGAAGGTATTACAATAGTAGTTTCCCCTCTGATTTCGCTGATGCAGGATCAGGTAGCATCCCTGAACGCAACAGGAATTAAATCTGTTTTCCTCAACTCTTCCCTGACCTGGGAAGAATACCGCAACGCCACGGAAGAAATCATAAAGGGCCAAGTAAAAATCGTCTATATTTCTCCTGAAGGACTTTCTACCAGCCGCACAAGGGAGCTCTTCAGTCAAAACAATCTGAAAGTCAGCCTGATTACAGTTGATGAGGCTCACTGCGTTTCCCAGTGGGGACATGACTTCCGCCCTGATTACATGGAAATCAGCACTATCCGCCGCTACTTCCCGGACGCCGTAATGGCAGCCCTTACGGCAACGGCAACCGACCATGTAAGACAGGATATAATCAAAAATCTTTCGATGAAAAATCCTAAGATTTACATTTCCAGCTTCAACCGCGAAAACATCTTCCTTGAAGTCATGCAGAAGCGCAATGCCACCGACCAGGTAGTAAATTACGTTAGAAATCACAGGGATGAAAGCGGAATTATTTACTGCAACTCCCGCAAGCAGGTCGATGAACTGACAGACATTCTTGAAACAATGGGCATGAACGCAAAAAGTTATCACGCAGGCCTTACCGATGAAGTCCGCGCAAAAAATCAGGAGCTTTTCGTAAAGGACGAAGTTCAGATTATGGTTGCGACGATTGCTTTTGGAATGGGAATTGATAAACCCAATGTCCGCTATGTCATCAACTACGATTTACCCAAATCTATAGAAGAATATTATCAGGAAATTGGACGAGCGGGACGGGATGGGCTTCCTTCATATGCACTTTTACTTTACTCTGCTGCCGACATCCATAAAATCCGCTGGTTCTTTGAAGATTCAGGAAAGCCCGAACAGGCAGAAGCCCTGCTTCAGGGCATGGTAAAATTTGCAACTTCCCGGGTATGCCGCCGCCAGTCCCTTCTTGCCTACTTTGGAGAAAAATATAACCCTTCCCCGGAAAATGCCGCCTGCTGCTGCGACATATGTAAAAGCTTCGGCGGAAAAATCCCGCTGGAAGACATGACCATTCCAATGCAAAAGCTTCTTTCCTGCATCATCAGGACAAAGGAACGCTTTGGTGCCGCCTACGTTATAGACGTACTGCTCGGCTCACGTAGCAAACGCATTATCGAAAATGAGCACAACTTCCTCAGCACCTGGGGAATTGGAAACGAGCTTTGTAAGGAAGACTGGTTTGAACTGGTAAGCATTCTTGAAAATGAAGAAATTCTTTTTAAAAGCGGAGATTACAATATTCTTCAGATTACACAAAAGGGCTATGAAATTTTAAGTTCACGAGAAAAACTTATGCTTCCTTTTATCAAAAGCGCTGCCGGCAGACTGAAGACATCTTCATCGCTACAGAAGAAAACAGCCTTTGTCCTTCACAAAAAGACCGGCGAAAGTATAGTTGCCGAAAAACCTGGTATAAATGACTTTGAAGCAGAAAAAATTATCAAAAATCTCAAGGAATGGCGAAAGAAAAAAGCATCCGACATGAACGTGCCCCCTTACGTAATTTTCGGGGACAAAACCATGTATGATATTGCGGCAAAAAAGCCAAAGTCAAAGAGTGAACTCAAAAATATCTACGGGCTTGGCTCTGTAAAAATCGAAAATTTCGGAAACTCAATTCTTGCCCTTCTCGAATAGCCGGAATGAAGTGCAGTTTAGAGTCCGCTCCTTTTTAATTGAAAAGACCGAAGTCAATTGCCTCCGCAGGAATTTTTTCTGTCAGGCAGTCTTCCATCGCCCTGTCCATACAGTGCTGAAGCTCACGGATATTTCCCGGCCAGGAATAATTCATCATTTTATCGATGGCCTGGCTTGAAAGAAACTTTGCACATTTTTTTTCTCTGATGTACTGCTTTGCAATATAGGGTATATCTTCGGGGCGCTGCCGGAGCGAAGGAATTGTAAGGACATGATTATCTATTCTGTGGAAAAAATCCCGGCGGAAGGAACCGTCCATAATCATTGATTTTATATCAGCATTGGTTGCAAGGATAATCCTTGTATCTAATTTTTCGGACTTTGTGCTGCCAACCGGAGTAATCATCTGATTTTCCAGAAAAGTAAGCAGGGAGCCCTGAACCATCTGTTTTGACAATCCGATTTCATCAAAAAAGATAATTCCGTGATTTGATTTATGACAGAAACCAGTATCTGCCTTAGCATCAGTATAGGCGCCGCTGGTTTTTCCAAAAAAGGTACTTTCACAAAGGGAAGGAACAACTTCGCCCACATTTACGTGAACAAAAGGTCCGTTCCTTCTGTCAGAAAGTTCATGAATAAGTCTGGCAGCTGTAGTTTTGCCGCAGCCGGTTTCACCAAGCAGAAGAACAGGCGTATCTAACCTGGATACCTTCTGCAAATCCTCCCGGAATTTCTGTATTCCTCCTGAAATTCCTGTAAAAAGCCCCTGAAGCGACTGGCTTTGGGCAATAATGGAATTTCCATAATAGAAAGTATTTTTTTCTGAACGAGCAGCTTCATTTACAAAGCTTTCAATTTCATTTCTGGAATACTCGGATAAATTTGAATAAACCCAGACGGCAGAAAAGTCTTTCAATTTTTTTTGGATTGTAAAACAGATGCAGGGAGAAATAATTGAAATAAGCGAATGATTTGAATTCTTCAGAATCTGAAAAAGTTCAAGTGTAATTTCATTGTCGATTGCGTCATAAACGACAATCCCCGGTACCTTATCCGGAATTTCACTAACACAATTAAATCGTTGAACCGTTGCGATTTTTTGAAATACTCGGCTGCAGAATAAAACAACGTCCTCACGATAACTAATCAGGTAAACCTGATTTCGATTAAGAGTCGAAGACATTTTTTTGTTCCCGTTATTTTTAAATTATTTTTTATATATTTATAATTATGTGTTATTATATCATTTTTTGAAGAGTTTGTACCATAGCACAACGAGAGAAAATAAAAATAATCGCAAAATATATACTATTTTAAACGGGTTATGAGCAATTTCTGTAAAAAATTCCAGGCCTTTGTCGAAGGTCTTTTCATTTACGCGGCGGACACGTTCAGAGAAGATTCCGAAAGCATCCTTATAGTAAAGGAAGGCACTTGAAGAAAACTGATTGCGGCGGCGGTAAGCCCAGCAGTTTTTCTCACGGATTCCGTCACTGATTAAAACAAGATCAGGCTGGGACTTAAAAATTGCCTGAATGATGTCAGCTTCGGCTGCTTTAGGAAAGTAGCCTACATAGCGACCGATAACCTTGAGAGTCGGGAAGGTATCCTTAATGTTGTGTTCAACCTTTGACAGGGTCTTTTTTGACGAACCAAGAAGATAAAGAGATTTGAAATGAGAATCCAAAACAGAAAGAATCTGAATTACAGCATTAAAGGGATTGTAGCGGACAGGGACAGGCTTTTTAAGGAAGGCTGCCGCACGCAGGATTGACTTTGAAATCGGGAGAACTAAATCTGCGCTTTTTACGCAGTCTGCAAAATCACCGCGTTTTCTGGCTTTAAGAAGATCCCAGATAGAAAGAAAAATAATCTGCTTGGTTCCCGGCTTTGCAAGAATCTCCATTACTTCATTTTCAAGTTTGTCCGGCTCGCAGATATCAACCGGTACGCCTACTAAAGAAATTCTTTCCATATATAATCCCACCTGTTATTTTATTTTTTACATTATTGCCTGAGAAATTGCACTTTGAACCGCCGCAATTCCGTACAAGGCCGCTGTCTCACAGCGAAGAATATTCACATCAAAATGAATGGTAGAAAAAAATCCTTTTTCCTTCAATAGCAAAATCTCTGAAGGACTGATTCCCCCTTCATTTCCTACAGCAATGCAGATTTTTGAAGCATTTTTATGCTCAGAAACAAGCTGATTTAAAGGAACTTCACCCTCCGTCCGCTCCCACAGTGCCACCGCAAACCAAGCCGCCACATCCCCGCCGGCAAATTCAGGTCTTTCGGCGACACTTCCCGCCCCGGAAAATTCCAGCCACCAGTCTACAGCTTCTTCCAGCTTCATTGGCCGGGTTATTTTTGTTGCAACCGGCGAACCGCTCTGCTGGCGGGCCTCCCTGATAATCCGGTCAAAGCGCTCTTTTTTTGCTTCCTCAAACATGTGAAGGCAGTTTTTATCACTGAACTCGCCGATGACCGGCACAATATGACTGATTCCGCATTCCGTCGCCTGGCGGACAATCAGCTCAAACTTCTGAGGCTTGGGAATAAACTGAAAAAGCACAAAAGCTCTGTCAGAAAAAAATCCCCCGACCTGGTCAGCCTGTACACCCCGGGTAATAGTATTTTCCTTTGATTCGCAAATCTGCAGGGTAATTTTTTTTGCAGAGTCATCAATAAAAGAAACGGTCGTTCCCTGCAGGCTGCCGTCATCAAGGCGGACATTGAGCATATCACCCTTTTTGACCCGTAAAACCTGCCGCAGATAGCGGAAATCCTTTCCGATGAGTTCAATGAGACCGTTTTTTACATTCTCTTTTTCTACAATAAACTGGCGCATTAAAAGTAAGTTTCAGCAGCTTATTTTACGGCAACCGTATTTTCTGCGGCCGCTTCATCCTGAAGCTGTTTCAGAGTCTTTGTTTTTTCTACAAGCGAAGCAAAATCTCCCTTCTGAAGAATCTTAATTGCTTCCTTAAGCTGCAAGTCGTAATCCATGTCATAAAGAGGAGTCGGCTGATGTCGCTGAACCTGAACGCGAACAAGGCGGCGGAGCAGGCGCAGGTCAAAAGGATAATCCTTTGCAAGCTTTTCTGCCGCAGCCGCAATATCAGCTTCCTTCATGTTAGGATTTGCATCTACAAGCTTTGTAATGGCTTCGCTTTCAATCATCTTAACATAAAGCTCTTCCTGCTCTTTAGAGAAGGTCTGGATATTTTTAATTTCCAGATCAGGCGGAATTCCAACCTTATCGATATTTGTGTCGCTCGGAGTATAATAGCGGGCAATTGTAAGCTTGATTCCGTTATCTTCGCGAAGAGGAACAACCTGCTGAACAGAGCCCTTTCCGTAAGTGCGCTCGCCCACAAGGTAGGCAAGATGATTGTCTTTAAGGGCTCCTGAAAGAATTTCAGATGCACTTGCCGATCCGTGATTAATCAGAACCACAATAGGAAGTCCGCTTACAATAGTCTTCTCTTTAGAAGCCGGGAACTGATGATTTTCCAGAATCAGGCGGCTTTTTGTCGAAACAATCGGCCCCGCATCAATAAATTTATCACCAACTTCAACGGCACTTGTTATCAGTCCGCCCGGATTATCGCGCAAATCTATAATCAGGCTTGTGTAGCCTTCAGCCTTAAAGCCCTCAATTGCTTCCTGAACGCGTTTTGGAGTTTCCGGAGTAAACTGAATCAGGCGCATATAACCGATTTTAGTTCCTTCAATCATACCATCCTTTACAGTCGGAACTTCGATTAAGGCGCGGACAAGCTTTATGTCAAACTTCATGTTGGCACCACGCAGAATCGTGATGTTTACAGGACTGCCCACTTCACCCCGCAGGTTTGCCAGAACCTCATTCATCGACATTTCAGGAGTAGGCTTTCCTTCAATTGCGACAATATAGTCACCAGACTGAATTCCGGCTTTTGCACCCGGAGAATCTTCGATTGGTGAAGAAACTTCTACATAGGCAGGCTTGTCTGGCTTATTTTCAGTCGGCTTGGAAATTGTAAGACCCACGCCGCCAAAGCTTCCGTTTGTCGTATCTCCCAAATCGCGCATATAATCCGAATCAAGATAAAGGGTATAAGGATCGCCGATTGCCTCCAGCATTCCCTTAAGCGCCCCCTCATAAAGCAGTTTAGGATCTAAATCATCAACATAATTCATCTGAACAAAGTCAAAAACTGAATTAAGTTTTTTCATGTATTGGAAACTGGATATTTTGGAGTCTGAATCAAGAGAAGACTGAGCAAAACACTGAGATGCAAAAGTAAGAACCACAAAAGAAAGTGCGGCCCGCGAAATTCTTTTAAACGTTTTTTTCATGACATTTCTATTTTACGGCAGAAAGAGTAAATTTTCCATATAAAACTTACCATTTATGTGATATAATTTTTGCTATGGCACAGATAATTCCAATAGCAAGCGGTAAGGGAGGAGTTGGAAAAAGCCTTCTTTCTGCCAATCTTGCAATTGCCCTGGGTCAGCAGGGAAAAAAAGTTGTTTTAGTTGATCTTGATTTGGGAGCTTCAAATCTTCATCTTGTAATCGGCCAGCATCCTGGAGTTGCAAGTCTTGGTTCCTGGTTTACTGATAAAATTGATTTTAAAGATATCATCCAGCCGACAGATTATGACAACGTAAGTTTTATTGCGGGCGACAGCCAGATTCCGGATTTAACTTCCCTTAAGCACGTTCAGAAAGTAAAACTTATCCGCAATCTTAAAAACATCAACACTGACTACGTTATTCTTGACCTGGGAGCGGGAACCCATCAGTTTATTCTTGACATGTTCCTTCTTTCGCCACAGGGAATTATTGTTTCTGCCCCGGCCGTAACAGCAACCTTGAACGGCTATCTCTTTTTGAAAAACGCCACCTTCCGCCTTTTATACACAACCTTCAAACGCGGAACACCTGGCCGCACTTATATCGACGGACTCAAGAAAAATGCAAAATCCATGCAGAAGCTCTACATTCCCCAGCTGGTTGCAGAGCTTGAAAAACAGGATCCTGCGGCAACAGCCCTTTTTAAAGCCCGCATGGAACAGTTCCGTCCCCGCCTTGTAATGAACATGATTGAAGATCCAAAGGATGCTGAACGCGCTCAGAGAATTAAAAAATCCTGCAATCAGTATCTTGGTCTTGAAATTGAATACCTTGGCCTTATGTACCGCGACATGCTTCAGGATAAGGCCCTTGCATCCCAGCTGCCGGTTGTTGTTTATAAGCCTCAGTCGGTACTGGGGCAGGCTGTTTACCGCATCGCCGACAAGGTGATTTCTACTCCACCGCGCGCTTTTGACGCCGCCTTTAATCTGGACGGCGCAAGCGACAACTTTCAGAACGCCGACGAAGAGGCAAACGAAGATTACAATATCAAGCTGGCAGGCATTGAAGACCTTGTTGCGGGTGGAACACTCAGCATAAGTGAGCTTGCCGAAATGGTAAAAACGCTGAACTACGAGCTGACCCAGGTGCGCAAGGAAAATCAGCTTTTAAAGTCAAAGCTGATTAAAGCCGCCGGACAGGGCTTTAAAATATAACTGCTTTACAATAATAAAATGCCCCTCTGGCAGGCTGACTGCCCGGGCAGCAGGATCAGAACATGAACTTTTTGTATGTAAATTACCCTTCCTGGATTCATCCGCAGATTTTTCCGGGAATTAAATTTTTAGGACTCTTGCGCTGGTACGGCCTGATGTACGTTTTTGCCTTCGGAACCGCTTACTGGATTCTCAACAGGCTTTTTAAGGAAGGAGCCCTTGATTCTGCTTCCCAGACGGGGACAGTTTCTTCCACAGCAGGCAAAGCAACAGAAGACGACGTTTTCAGCTTTATAGCAACAGGAATTGTTTTTCTTCTGATTGGAGCCCGCATCTTTTCAACCTTAATTTACGACACAACAGGCCTTTACTGGAAAAAGCCCTGGCTGATTTTCTGGCCCTTTGACGCAGCAGGAAATTTCACAGGTCTTGCAGGCATGTCCTACCACGGCGGATTTATCGGCGGTTTAATCGGAATGATTTTCTGGTGCCGGGTTCACAAAAAGCCCTTCTGGAAATGGTGCGATGCAATGTGCGTCGCAATTCCTCTTGGCTATACCTTTGGCCGTCTGGGCAACTTTTTGAACGGCGAGCTTTACGGACGAATTACGACAGCCCCATGGGGAATGGTCTTCCCTGCCGCAGAAAAATTTTCCGCCTCAAAAAGCTGGGTCATTGAATTTGCAGAAAAAATCGGCATGGATATTGCAGGCAAAAACCTTGTAAACCTTCCCCGCCACCCAAGCCAGCTTTACGAAGCCCTTTTTGAAGGCGTAATTCTCTGGTCGATTTTGTGGTTCATGAGAAAGCACAAAAAGTTTGACGGCCAGCTGGGACTTTCCTACGCCTGCGGCTACGGCTTCTTCCGCTTTTTCATTGAATACTTCCGCGAGCCCGACGCTGACATCGGCTACCGCATCGCAAAAGATGCCAGCGCTCCGCTCTACACCAATACCTCGCTCTTAAACTTCTCAACCGGCCAGATTCTCTGCTTCCTGATGGTAGCCGGCTCGCTAGTTACAATGATTGTTTTGGGAATTTCCAGCAGGAAAAAAGGAGCGTAAGACGCTTATGAAATTGACAATTAAATACAAAAACGGCCGCAGCGAAACCCTCGACGTAGAGAAGCTGGGACATTACAGCAAAAACCCCTGCGCCAGCTGCCGCAAAGACGGAGGCTGCTACGAGCACGGCTGCTTTATGCCCGAAGAATGGGGCGACTTTTTAGACTTAGGACATCACCACGTCAGAGTGCAGGATGTAGAATCAATGCACGTTTCTGAAATGTAAATCATACACACCAGAGAGGCCTTTCAAATGACAGTTTTTCAGGGAATTTTACTCGGAATTTTACAGGGAATCGCAGAATTTCTGCCGATTTCATCTTCCGGCCACCTTGCCGTAGCCCAGAATCTTTTTAAGCTGGATGACGTTCCGCTTTTATTCGACGTTTTCCTTCATCTTGCAACGCTTTTTGCCGTTTGTCTTTACTTCTGGCGAAAAATCGCAAGACTTTTTTGTATTTTAGGAAGATGGATTGCACGCCGCGCACAGCCAGAATCTACCCTTCACCCGGAAGATTTACTTGCCGGATCTGACAAGGCAGGGCGGCGCACAATCATCGCCGTAATAACTGCAACCTTCATTACCGCAGCCATAGGAATTTTTACAAGTAAAAAAATGCCCCAGCTTTCAATCAAATCAACCTGCGCAGGCTTTCTTGTAACAGCTGTCTTACTGATTGTAAGTAACCTTAAAAGAAAGCAGAACGAAGCTAAGGCTCAGAAAGAAGGTTCTGCCCCGGCAGAAGGAATTTCTTTCTTCCAGTCAATTGTAATCGGAATCATGCAGGGCTTTGGAACCTTGCCTGGAATCAGCCGCAGCGGTTCTACAATCGCCGGTGCCCTCTACAGCGGAGTTGACGCAAAAGCCGCAGGAGATTTTTCTTTTATTATTTCAATTCCGGCAATTTTAGGAGCTTTCATTCTTGAGCTTAAAGATTTAGGCGAGGTAAGCAGTTCCATTGGTGCCGCCCCTGTAATTGCGGGCTGTGCAGCTGCTTTTGCAACAGGCTACATCTCACTTACTTTTCTTATGAAGGTTATCCGAAAAGGCAGGCTCCACTGGTTTGCGGCCTACCTGATTCCGGTGGGAATTTTGGGATTACTCTTTTTGAAATAAGGATTCCGGGAGGATTTTATGAAAAAGATTATTTTTACACTTTTTATTGCGGCCCTTTTGTGCGGCCCGCTTACTGCAAAGGACAATAAGAAAAAAGACAATTCAGCTGAGTGGAAGGAAGTTGGTGATCAGGGAAAAAAAGCTCTGAAAGAAACCGGAAACTTTTTTAAAGACTTGGGAAAGAAAATCGGTGACGGTGCAAAAGAGGCGGCCAACGATGTAAAAGAGGCAGCTGAAAGTGCAAATGAAGTAAAGTGCATCGGAAAATGGGGCTTTAATAAAAATACAACAACTATCGAAGTCAAATCAAACGGAAAAATTGAAATCCGGCAGAAGCAGGGAAGCGACACCTACTTCTGGAAGGGAACTTATACATCCACCCTCAAAATGCTCACGATAACTGTTGAATCAGAGGGAACTTCCAGCTGGATTGTCTCAAATGAAACAAAATCTGACGGCCCTAAAAAAATGAGGCTTACCTATTCTACTATAAAAGATGATGACAATGCCATGAAATTCTCCAGCACAGACATTCCGGATGATGCTGACGGAAACAGCTTTGCAAGTGCAAAGATTTTTACAAAAATGTAAGGTCTGCTCTTTCGGAGTAATTTTATGAAGGCTGTTTTTTCTGATTCGCAAAAGGTAGAAAAAGAAGCTAAGTTCCGCTACGCTTTTCCTGAATTTATAATGATGGAAAATGCGGCGGCGGCACTGGAAGCAGCGATTCCACAACTTTCCCCTGTTTTCATTTTATGCGGAAGCGGAAATAACGGGGGTGACGGTTACGCTCTTGCCCGCCGCATCTCTGGAAAAATCCCCTGTGAAATCTTTGCCATAAAAGCGCCAAAAACAGAAGAAGCAATAAATCAGCGAAAAATGGCAGAAGCAGCCGGTGTCCCGATTTTAACAGATCTTCCACCGGACCAAAAGCTTTCTTCCTACGGCGTGATTGTAGACTGCATTCTGGGAACAGGATTTAGCGGGGAACTGAAAGAACCTTTGACTGGTATTATTGAAAAAGTAAATAAACTGCCCGCCTATAAAATCTCCTGCGACATTCCAAGCGGACTAGCCTTTAAGGCGGATTTGACAGTAACCATGGGCTGCCTGAAAACTGCACTTTTTGATGACAAGGCAAAAGAGCTTTGCGGCAAAATTGAAATTGCAGATCTGGGAATTGCGGCAGAAAAATTTCAGGCCTGCGGAATTCCAGATGCTTTTTTAATTGAAAAAGCTGATATAAAACTCCCCTGGCGGAAAAATAAAGCCGCCCACAAGGGAACTTACGGACACACTGCCCTTTTCGCTGGAGAAAAATCCGGGGCAGGAATACTTGCCGCTGAGGCAGCCCTTAATTTTGGAAGCGGACTTGTTACCCTCGTAAAAACTGAAAACTCAAATCTTTCCCAGTTTAAAATAAGCCCTGAACTTATGATAAATGATGAAATCCCGGCAAATACGACCTGCATACTGATTGGAAGCGGCCTTGGTAAGGTGGAGGCTCATACCCAAAGATTGCCCCCTACCCCTGCCTGCAAAGCCCTTGAAAAAGTAAAAGACTGGTTCGCAAGCGCAAAATCTCCTGCCTGTCTTTTCGATGCAGATTTATTCAGCTGGAAGGAATTACCAGCCTTTTTAGACCAGCTGCATACCGCCCGCCCTGAGGGAAAAATCATTCTGACTCCCCACTTAAAGGAATTAAAGACCTTCTGTGATTTTGCTTTCCCGGACGAAGATGCACTTACAGTCGCAGAGCTGACACAAGCTGAAAAAAGAATTGAAACAGGTAAGAAAATTTGCAAGCGCTTCCCTGGCGTCACACTGATTATGAAAAGCGCAAATACCTTTATTGCGCATGAAGATGATATTTACATCTGCGACGCCGGCTCCCCTAGCCTTGCAAAGGCCGGAAGCGGCGATGTCTTAGCAGGAATGACAGCAGCCCTGCTGGCCCAGGGCTACACAGCCCTTGATGCCGCCATCACCGCAGTTTACGCCCACGCCTTTGCCGGCACAAGCTTTGCCGCCGGCCAAGACTGGGCCCTCACCGCTGAAAAGTTAATAAGCAGGATAAATCCAACAACTTGAGCGCAGCGAAAGTTAAGTAACGGTTCGGTGCATCCGGAAGTTGGTGTTTGAATTACGACCGTTACAACTTACCGCTTTCAGCAGCACCCGGTAAACCGATATCGTTACGGTAGAAGGCGCCTTCAAAATGAACGGCCTTGATTCCGCGGTAGGCAAGCTTCCAGGCTTCGTCAAAGGTGCTTCCGTATGCACTGCAGGCAAGAACACGGCCACCGCTTGTTACAAGCTTATCACCGTCTTTTACAGCACCCGCAATGAATACTTTTGCAGTGCTTTCTGCAAGCTCTGTGGCATCGTATGTAATTTCACAGCCTTTTTTGTAGCTTCCAGGATAACCGCCGCTTACAACAACAGGGGCACACTGGAAACCAGGCTTCCATTTGAATTCAAAATCCTTCAGAGTACCGTTTAGGATTGCGGTACACATAGCCATCATATCAAAGTCCATGAGTGGCAGAACGGCCTGAGTTTCAGGGTCGCCAAGGCGGACATTGTATTCAAGAAGCTTAGGACCGTTTTTAGTCAGCATTACGCCAAAGAAAATAAAGCCGCGGTAGTCAAAACGCTCTTTGATAAGTCCATTCAGGGTTGGCTCAAGACAGTCTTTTTTGAACTGCTCCATGATTTCATCAGTTACATCAGAAAGAGGGCAAACAGCGCCCATTCCGCCGGTGTTAGGACCTTTTGCGCCGTCATTCAGGCGTTTGTGGTCACGGGCAGGAAGAAAAGGTACGATTGTTGCACTTCCCTGCACTGCATATTCAGGAGTTACAGAAACCGCAGCCAGAACTGAAATCTCAACTCCTTCAAGATAATCTTCAATTACAAGCTTTTTACCGGCATCGCCCACACGGCCGCTTTCCATAATATCTTCAATTGCGGCAAGGGCTTCTTCCACAGTAGCGGCAACAACAACACCTTTTCCTGCCGCAAGACCGTCAGCCTTAATAACGATAGGAGCGCCGTGTTTTTTTACGTACTCAATTGCGGCATCTTTATTTACAAAAGTTTCGCTTGCGGCACAGGCAACGTTGTATTTTTTCATAAAGGCCTTGGCAAGGTCTTTACTTCCTTCAAGCATTGCACCAGCTTTTTTTGCACCAACACAAGGAATATCAGCCTTCCAGAATTCATCTGCAATTCCTTCGCAGAGAGGATCTTCCGGCCCGATTACAGCCATGCGGCAATTTTCGTGCTTTGCAATGGCAACATAAGGATTCTCGCCTTCTGAAATATAATCACAATCTTTTGGATTGACATTCTGGCATTTGGCTTCATCAGCAGTTCCGCCGTTTCCAGGCACTACGATGATTTTATCGACAAGGGAGCTTTGTGCTAATTTCCAGCAGATAGTGTGCTCACGTCCACCACTGCCAACTACAATTATATTCATGGCTAGGATTATACTGAAAAAAGGCTTAAGTTTCTACAATTATATTTAAGCGGCGGCCGGGTCCCCTTCATCAAGCAGCAGGCAGGCTAAGGCAGAGACTCAACAACTGTCGGTTTGTTGGCACGAACCCGGATTCCTGAATAGGATTTTTCAGAAATCACCTTTGAGCCGCTCAAATACTGAACGGTTACATCATAAGTGCCCGGCTCCAGCTCAAAACCTCCCGCATAAGCTTTGCCCGGAAGGGCATAAACCTGACGGATATCAGCGGTTTCTGTTTTATCAACCGCTTCAATGGCAGGAGGAAGGGCAACAATTGCGGCAACAGCGGCTGCCTTTGTAATGGCGATTGCAATAGGATTATCTGCCTGCTCAGCGGCAATCTGAGCCGCAACAACAGAGCCGGCTCCGGCTGTTACGGCCGAAAGTTTTTTTGCAAGGCTTCTGCGCACACTGCGTCCATAAGCTTTGTTCGCCTTTGAATTCACATCCTTTTGAACAGCGTAATTAAAATCTTCCAGCAGAGGAAGAATTTTTTCCTGGCCGTTGACTATCATTTTTACGGCTGTTAGCGCACTTCTATCAACATGACTGAATTTCGGGTAAACAAACTCGATGTCAAATTCAGGAATTGTAACTATGATTTTATTCACAGAAAAGGGAATGGTCGGGAAAGGACCGATTACAATTCTTTCTTCTTCGCGGCGGCCTATCATATCAGTAAAGGAAACTACATCAAGGCGGCCTTTTCCCCGGCTGATTTCGAGCTCACTCTTTGTATCAAAGCTCTGATTCAGGGCATTAAGGATTCGGGCATCAAGCTCTGCATTGCTTTTATCCCCTTCCATCATGTACATAAGAAGACTCATGTAACGGGCTGCCGGAGAATCCTTAAAAATATCAGCCTGAGTAGGTTTTGCGGGCGCCCTGCCGTCAATATCAGCAGGGTTAATTTTAAGACTTTTGTAAGCCTCCTGAACGCCGGAATCAGAATTGTAATTGTCAGCAGCCATCAAAACTTCGCCGTACTTTACCAGATAAGTTTTCTGCTTATCATTCATACGCCTTATTTCTACAGCCGCATCCTCTTCATTTCCCAGATTCAGATAGTTGAAGGCATTAAAAATGTTTATGTATATGTACTCGTAAGGATTTCCCTCATACTCGGTGGAATTTTCGTTAATCATTGCCGCCGCTATTCCACGGCTGATACTCTTTGTAACGGCATCATCCATCTGGCGGTCGGTCAGCCCCATAAGCTCCAGGGAAGCATTATAATTTCCGGACAGATGATAGAGCATGGCCAGATCGTAATTATCACGAATCTGGTTTTTCCTGTCTTTTTTGATTTTCCCAAGGATTTTGATTGCGTCATCGTAACGGCCCGCATCTAATGCCGTCAGATATTTTGAACTGCCGTCTTTTTTAGATATTTTTTCGCTTTCTGAGGATTTATCAGTTTTACCGGGAGCAGATGCACAGGAAGCAAATAACAGAGCCGCCAGTGCAAGAACTCCCCAAAATTTTTTAGGCTTCATTAAAAAAACACAAGATTACTGCAAAATCCGGTTAGAATTTTGCCTTATTTTTTTTGATGTATTTTTTTATGTCGCTGTTTTCGCCCTGCCAGAGAATCTTGTTTGATTCAAGGTCGATAACTTCCATATCAACGTAATATGTTCGAACCTGTTTGTTATCAATAGTATCTACGATTGTACGAACAGAGCCCTGAAGCATAAAATCAGCACCAAGCTCCTGAGCGATTGCTTTTGCAGATTCAGCTGTAGCGAAATTTGCCTGATCATCTTTTTCTGCACGAAGGGCAAGTCTCTGCTCTGAATCAGCAACAAATTCCATAGAACCACTGTTGATGATTGCAGTCTGAAAACGGCGGGCCAGGTTTGTTGTATCAATATGCTCGCTGCTCTTGTTGGCAATCGGACCAACGATTACTAAAGGAGCTTCTCCGCTCTTTGTTTTGTAATTTCTGATTCTTGTTGAATTAGCACAGTCATTAATTAAAGTTTCTGTAACAACACGAAGATCTGTATCATTCCAGTATCCGGAAAGGTCAATCTGTGTATCTGCATCAACACGAGTTACCTTTGTACTTGAACATGAAGTCAGAATTACGGCTGCTGTCATAATTGCGCAGGCAAATAAGTGAATTTTTTTCATCTTTTTCTCCAATTTATTAAAATTTAAAGTTATTTAATTGTAAGCACATCATCAAAGCCTGTAACTTTAAAAACATCCATAACTGCATCACAGACATTTTTTACAGTCAAACCAGACTTTTTGGCAAAGTTTTTATGAGCAAGAAGCAATACGCGAAGTCCGGCAGATGAAATATATTCAAGCTTTTCAAAATCGAGAATTACCTCATCTTCAGAAGTAAGTTCAGACAGAACTTTTTCAAGATCTGGTGAGCTTACTGTATCCAGGCGTCCAGAAATTTTAAGGTACGCAGTTTTTCCATCAATTGTCTTTTCTATTTCCACAATAAAAACCTCTTTTTAAGATTATATCATAAAATATTACAACTGTGAAACTTCATTTTGACTAACTGTACGAATTCCCGCTTTTTCAAGGATTTCTTCTGTTTTTGGTACGTCTGTACAGCGGATTACCATAAAGGCGGCGTTTGTCTGGCGGCCTGTGAATCCGTACATGTATTCTACGTTACGTCCGTTATCAGCAAGAAGTTTCAGAATAGAATTAAGACTTCCGGCCTGGTCTGGTATTTCAATGGCAATTACAGGGGTTGTTTTTACAATGTAAGCAGAACGTTCCAGAGCAGCCTGAACAGGAGCCGGGTCATCCACAATAATACGTGCAATACCAAAATCACTTGTATCTGCAATCTGAATTGCACGAAGATTTATTTTATGCTCAGCCAGAACATTTGTAAGTTCCGAAAGGGCATTTTTACGATTTTCAATAAAGATTGAAATCTGGTTAATTGTCATATGGGATCCTCCTGATTTTTTTGTCATACGGATTGCGGATTCCTAGGGAATCCATTTTCTAAAGCTGAAACGACGTTAGTCGTTTCGAATCCGTGTGATTTTTTTTAATCGTGTAACTTACGTGTATCAATTACCCTCTTAGCCTTGCCTTCCGAGCGTTCAATGCTCTTTGGCGCAACCAGCGTAACCTTAGCCTTAATCTGAAGTACGCTCAAAAGAGCACCTTCAAGCTGCTTTTCCTGCCTTGTAATTTCCGAAATAACGTCGCTGAACTTTTCGGCAGTCATTTCCACCTTGATTTCGAAGGTATCGTTGTTGTTTACGCGGCCAACGATAATCTGGTAGTTTGGCGGATAGCCGTTCTGCAAAAGCACGCCCTCAATCTGACTTGGAAATACGTTAACACCGCGGATAATCAGCATGTCGTCGGTACGGCCCATAGGCTTACTCATGCGGACAAAGGTACGGCCGCAGGCGCAGGGAGCACGGTTCAAAACACCGATATCCTTTGTGCGGAAGCGCATAAGAGGGAAGGCCTGTTTAGTGATTGCTGTAAAAACAAGCTCGCCCTTTTCGCCGTCAGGAAGACGTTTTCCAGTTTTTGGATCAATTGTTTCTATAATAAAGTGATCTTCATTTACATGCATGCCCTTCTGTTCGCTGCATTCGTAGGCAACGCCGGGGCCCATAACTTCAGTAAGACCGTAAATATCATAAGCCTTAATGCCCAGTGATTTTTCGATGTCGCGGCGCATTTCTTCAGTCCAGGGCTCAGCACCAAAGATTCCGGCCTTAAGGCGGATGTCAGCCGGGCTCAGCCCCATATCGCGGAGAGTTTCGCCCAGGTAGGCAGCGTAAGAGGGAGTACAGCAGAGAACGGTTGAGCCCATATCCTGAAAGAAGGTAATCTGACGCTGAGTGTTTCCCGCACTTATTGGAAGCACCTGACAGCCAAGCTTTGTCGCACCCCCGTGAATGCCAAAGCCGCCGGTAAACATTCCGTAGCCGTAAGCATTCTGAACAATGTCGTTTTCATCACAGCCGATTGCAACCAGCTGACGGGCGCAGCAGTCATTCCAGATTTCAAGGTCATCCTTTGTGTAACCAACGACAATCTGCTTGCCGGTAGTTCCCGAAGAAGCATGAATACGCACAACATCCTTCATAGGAACCGCAAAAAGTCCGTAAGGATAGGTCTGGCGCAAATCATCCTTGCAGGTAAAAGGAATCTTATCAAGATCATCAAGGCTGCGGATATCATCAGGAGTAACGCCTGCCTCTTCGCAGCGCTTTCTATAATATTCAACATTTTCATAAACATGACGGAAGTTTTTAGCCAGCCGCTCCCCCTGAAGCTTACGCAGCTCTTCCAGCGGCATACATTCACTTTCTTTCTGATAGTATTTTAAGTTCATAAAGTCACCTTTTAGCATCAGTTTAAATGATTTTTACTTATGTTTAAAGACTTAAATATAATTAAAAATCACTTATTCCCCATATTTATTCAGAAGCTCTTCGTGACCACGACAGCCGGTTTTTGCATAAATACGGCTGAGGTAATTTTCCAGCGAACGGGGAACGATATTCAAGTCTGAAGCAATCTGCGCGTTTGATTTTCGTTCTATTACTTTTTTCAGAATGTTCTGTTCCTGTCGGGTTAGGCCATCTATCATAGAACGGAAAGTAAAGAGGGGCGCAATAAGATTCTGCTGAACATAGGTATCACCGGAAAGAACCTTTTCTATTGCCAGAAGCAGTTCTGATTCCGGTGCAGATTTTGAAACAAAGCCCTGAACTCCGCTTTCAAGTGCAAGCGAAACAATACCAGGTTTTGCATACATTGAATAAATAAGGATTTTTATTCCGTCATATTTTTCTTTAATTTTCCTGACCAGATCCAGTCCGTTTTCTTCACCAAGAAACAAATCAACAAGCAGAAGTTCAGGAAGATGATTTTCTTCTGCCAGTTGACAGATTTTTGTAAAAGCCTCTTCAGCACCGCAGGCAAACCCCGCACAAGTAAAGCCGTCATTTTGAGAAAGAAGCTGTCGTATTCCTAAATTTGTAAGCGTGTGGTCTTCCACCACAAAGACTGATTTTTCAAGAGGAAACACCTTTTACCTCCCTGTGTATAGTAGTTTTCTTTTCAGGTAAAAAGATACTGATTTGCGTTCCTTCCCCTTTTGCAGAATTAACAAGGAATTTTGCACCAATCAGCTGACTGCGTTTTTTCATGCCGGTAAGCCCAAAATGCTTTGAATCATCAAAGGACTTTTTTTGAGGATCAAAGCCCTGTCCGTCATCACTTATAAAAATATAAAGTCCTTTTTCTTCTTCTCCGGTCTGATTTCTTATCAATATAACAACTTCACTGGCAGCTGCGTGCTTAATAATATTTGTAAGAGCTTCCTGCACAATGCGATAGAGATTCAGAATATCATCCTCATCCAGAAAAGAGCAGTCCGTTCCATCCGGGACAGAAAGTCTGAAGTCCAGCCCGCTTTTTTCCGCAAATTCAGAACAGAGATTTACCACCAAAGCAGAAAAATCTTTTTTAGTGATTTGCGGGGGCGCCAGATTATAGCTCATCATTCTGACTTCACTAAGAGACTTTCCAAGAAGCTCCGTTATCTGTGAAAGATTTTCAATCGCATTCTTTTTTTCAAGGAGATTTTTGCAGTAACGTAAATCCTGAGCCACTGTATCATGCAGCTCACGGGCAATTCGGGCTCTTTCAGCTTCCTGACCGTGAATTGTGTAGCGCAGATATTCATTTGAAGACTGAAGATTTCTTTTTGATTTTATAAATCTGATTGCAAAAATCAGACCAAGAAAAAGCATGACAAAAAAGATGCAGTCAAAAACGAGGAAAAAGGTTGTGTAGTTATGAATAATCGCTTCAAGCTCAGAAATTTCACTTTCCATAATTATCGTCTGCCCAAAAATTTTTCGCAAAGCTTATAAACACCAAAACCGGCAAAGGTCGTTACCATTCTGTCCGTAAAAGAAACCGGGATTTGCCCCAGAATGCAGGCCGCCAGCAAAGGAAAACGCTGGTGAAGAAAACTTTCGGTGAATTTTTTAATTGGACTCATCATATCCGGAATATTAACGTAGCGCATATGAAAATAATCGATTATTCCGCTTGAAATTACCGTTAAAAATGAAGAAAGCATGGCTATCAAAAGAAGATAAAGCATGGTTATTGAAAAACTGATTTTAAATTCATCCTTATTGCGGGCAAAAATCCAGGTAGAAAAGACTATCAGAATACCGCAGATTGAATACAAAAAGATAAAAGGATCTAAGACGCCGCCGAGAAAATACCAGATAAGGGGATTTAAAAAATTGTAGGCAAGCGAAACAAAAAGCCCCGGAAGAAGTCCAAGATAAAAGGTGGCTGCCACCGTAAAAATTGTATCCAGAAAAAGAGGCAGATGCATGGCATCATAGAAAATAAAAACTGTGAGGAAGTTCAGCATAAGAGCAAGGAGGCACAAAAGCCCGGTTCGTAAAAAAGACGGCATAAAATTATTATACCATAAAATAAGCTTCATTTGGCATATAAAAAATGGGGCAGTTGTCAAAACCACCCCTCAGATAAACTCTCAGAATAAAATGTTAGTTTACGCGTTCAAGGCAGATTACCTTAGCATCACCTTCTTCATTAATTGTTGTAACGGCACCGCCATTTATTCCGACTTTTCCGATAATTTTCTTTCCGTCGCTCATACGAAGTGCATTAAATGTTATTCCCTCTGTTTCAACTGCTGTTAGAGCATAAACATCATAAGCCGAATCAAGAATTTTTTTCAACGATTTATTTTTGGTTTCACCTAAATCTTTACCTTTAACCCCAGGAGTTGTTTCAACAATATCATCCGTAATAGCAGAACTCATTAAAAATGTATCAGAATTGTCATTTTTTGATGCAACAAACCAATAATTATCACTTGCACACGCTGCTTTTACTTTTCCAATATCCGTACCATAACCATAACCATTTGACAAATCAGGGAAACCCGCTACCTGTTTTGGTGTTTTTGAACTGTTCATAACTTCATAAGCAGCACCTTGAGTCAAATTATCGTATTGATCTACAACCATTATAATTTTATTGCTAAAATTTAATTTCCAGCAATATTTTCTATCAGGAGCACCGCCTTCGGCATAATCCTCTTCAGTTATATTATTTGAACTATCAACTGTTATTTTTTTTATGTAACTTTTACTAATCCAATTATTTTCGCTGGTATCAGGAACAAAAGTAATATGATAAATATAACCGTCCAATCCAACCCATCTGCAATCCGATGAATATTGAGTGACAGTAAAATTTTTTAACCCACCACTTGTACTTCTAAAACGCAAAACAAGAGTGTCACTTGAATCTTTTGCCTTGTACATAATATTTCCAGCAATATCCGCATCAAAATTCATAACATTATCAGTAGCAGTAGAAACAACTGTACTTGTAAGACTTTCAGGATTAGATAAATCTACTTTTACAACTTTGCGAACGGAATTGTTCAAAGTAATATAATAAATGCTTGTTGCATCTTTTTTTTCACCGGCAGTTTTAATAATGCTTGCGTTTCTAAAATCCTCAACAGGCGCAACAGGCATTCCCGCATTTGCCATATCAAAAGCGGCACCTGTACTTTTGTTTACAAGGTAAGCCTTAGAAAGATTTGCAGTAGAAGTTCCATAACCGATAAAGAGATAAGTGTCCGTAACAGAATAAACGGCAATAGGAGTTTCTGCTGGAGTTACTGCTTTTCCTTCACTGTCAGAACAGGTAACTTCCTCTGTTTTTTCTGTTCCGTCTTCGTTCGCTACGATTTTATAAAGCTTTTCATCTCCGTTTGCTGTTACAGCAGTGTTTGTTGATCCTGCATCATTACCGCCACCGCCCTGCAGCAATGTTCTGCTTGAAGAACCTTTACTTGCAATGTAAAGATTTTTTGCATTTGATATGTTGAATTTTGCAATCTTTCCGCCTGTTGCAGAACCCCCACTGCCGCCAGAACCTGAGGAAGTATTAACGATGCTCGGGCTGCCAGAGCTTGAATCATTTGCACAAGAAACAAAAGCAAAAGTCAGAAGCGCAGAAAAGGCAAGAGCCATAAATCCCGCAAGTTTTTTTGTCATTTTCATAAAGTTTTCCTTTCACGCTTAAAGTCCACCGACTATATTTTATCCCTCCCGAGTAAGGAAAATTGTATTAAGGAAAACTTTATTTGTAGTGAGTAGCAGCGCACAAAATCCCGTGAAAACACACACAAAATTCTGTGAAATACTCACAGTTTAATCTAGCCATTATTCTTGACAATCAATCTTTTTAAAATAATACTAAAATCAAAAAGGAGGCGTTCATGGACAAAAGCGAAAAAAAGCAAAGCTTCTTTGACTGGTGGCAAAAAACACGACAAGAATACGCAGATGTATTACTGGATCCAGATTTTGAAGGTCTCCCCATTCCAGAAGATAGATATCCTGACGAGGAATATGACAAAAAAATTGCTAAAATGTGGAGTGAAGAATAATCTCCACCCCCTTCTAGCCTCTTCCCAGCATAAATGCCTTCTTATTCATTTCCAGAAACTGGGGCTTAACCAGCTTTTCGATTGCAGAAAGCCAGGCGCTCTCAGGAAAGTCCATGTATTTTGAAAGACGGCCCATCAGAACGATGTTTACAGCCTTTGCAGTTCCGGCCTGCTGTGCAAGTTCCAGACAGTCGATTGCATCAACCTTAAGTCCGGCAGCTGTCATTTTTTCAACCAGGTTTTCCGGGTATTGAGCAGCTCCCGTAATTACCGGCATAGGGTCAATTTTCTGAGTATTTACGACAATCTGTCCGTCTGCCTTCAGATATTCTGTGTAGCGGGCCGCCTCAAGCAGTTCAAAGGACACAATAAAATCCGCCTCGCCCTTATCTACAATCGGCGAATAAACCTTGTCTCCGTAGCGCACGTATGTAACAACCGATCCGCCCCTCTGGCTCATTCCGTGAACCTCGCTGACCTTTACATCAAAGCCCGCATCAAGCAGAACCTGTCCCAAAGTTTTAGACGCAAGCAGCGCACCCTGCCCGCCCACGCCGACAATCATTATATTTTTTACCATAATATTCTCCATTTATAAGGAGGGGGAAGTCTCCCCCTGCGCCCGCACTACGTTGCGGGCTACCCTCTCTGCGGGCTCATTCGCCGCCCGCAACGCCTGCTAGAGTGCGCCAAATTTACACATTTGACTGCATACCCCGCAACCCACACAGAGGGTCGGGTCAATCTTAGCCTTTCCGCCCTTCATTGCAATTGCCGGGCAGCCGATTTTCATACACATCTTGCAGGATTTACATTTGTCCTGATCAACCACAAGGGCCGGCTTAGCCTTAACTTCCTTAAGCAGAACACAAGGTCGGCGGCTGATAATCAGACTCGGCTCTTCAACAGCCAGCTCTTCTTTTACAGCCTGCTCACATTCTGCAATATTGTAAGGGTCAACTACGCGAACCCGATTAATTCCCATAGCCCGGGCCAGAGCTTCCAGGTCTACGCGGCCAGCCGGGTCGCCGTAGAGGTTCTTTCCGGTTGTAGGATTCTGCTGATGGCCTGTCATACCTGTAATTGAGTTATCAAGTACGATTACAGTCGAATTAGACTGGTTATAAGCGATTGTCGCAAGGCCAGTCATTCCGGAATGCATAAAGGTTGAATCACCGATAACAGCAACAGACTTCTTTTCGTTTTCAGCGCCCACTGATTTGTTCCAGCCGTGAAGGCCTGAGAAAGAGGCTCCCATACACAAAGTTACATCCATTGCAGAAAGCGGCGCAACCGAGCCCAGAGTGTAACAGCCGATATCACCAAAAACGGTAACCTTAAGCTTGTTGAGTGCGTAGAACATTCCGCGGTGAGGACAGCCTGCACACATAATTGGAGGGCGGACAGGAATCTGAACTCCATCCAGTTTTTTGCCCTGATGAACTTCTTTTCCAAAAGCGGCAGCTACAATATTCTGGCTGAACTCGCCGCAAATCGGGAACATGTCTTTTCCGTGGATTTCGCAAGGCAAAGCAAGTCCACGTACAAAAGTTTCAACAATCGGATCAAGCTCTTCCACAACGATGATTTTATCAAGATCCTGAGCAAACTTTTTAATCATGTTTTCAGGAAGGGGATTTACCATTCCAAGCTTAAGGATATTTACTGAATCTCCCAGAACTTCCTTTACATACTGGTAGGAAGTAGAAGAAGTGATTATACCCGTTTTAGAATCAGCCTTTTCTACCTTATTTATTCCGCTTCTTTCGCTCCATTCAGCAAGTTTTTTCATTCTTTCTTCAACAAAAGGATGACGGCGGATTGCGTTTGCAGGAGCCATAACGTATTTTGTAATATCTTTTTTATATTCTTTATGGTTGATTTCGCCGCGTTGGCAAGGCTCTGTAACACTCTGGCTGTGGGCAACGCGGGTACACATCTTGTACAAAACCGGGGTATCAAATTTTTCACTGATTTCAAAGGCCAGCTTTGCAAAGTCGCGGGCTTCGTCAGAATCACTTGGTTCAATCATAGGGATTTTTGAAGCAATTGCGTGATGGCGGCTGTCCTGCTCGTTCTGAGAAGAATGCATTCCGGGATCATCTGCAACACCAATTACAAGACCGGCATTTACGCCTGTGTAACTCATTGTATAAAGAGGATCTGCTGCCACATTCAATCCTACATGCTTCATTCCGCAGAAGGCGCGTCGGCCGGCAAGACAGGCACCAAAAGCAGATTCCAGGGCAACCTTTTCATTCGGAGCCCACTCACAATAGATTTCCTTAAATTTTGCGGCTTCTTCTGTAATTTCTGTACTTGGAGTACCAGGATAACTGGAAATAAATTCACAGCCGCCTTCAAAAAGACCTCTGGCAGCTGCTGCATTTCCTAACATCAGTTGTTTCATTTTGTCCTCTATAAAAAACTATTTAATAATATTTCAGATGTTTATTATTTATAAATATTAACATTTAAAAGTCTTTTCTTCCATAGGAAAAAAAATTGCCTTCCGGTCGCAGAACGAGGTTCAAAATCGCGCAATAATGCGCTACACGCTGATTGTTGCAAAGAAACTATATGACTGACCGCTTTCGCGGTCACAACAATCAGAGTGTTTTTGCCCCTCGTTCTACTCCCTTGCGGCAATTTTTCCTTACAACTTAAAAAAATCTTTATATCATTAATCTGCTCTTGGCCGGTGGCAGTTTGAGCAGCCTACAACGTGCACATGCTTTTTTCCAAGCTGTTTATTAAAAAGGCGGGCGGTAAGACTCTGATCCTGACCTACAGTTTTCCCGCAGACAGGGCAGGTTCGTTTTACTCCGGGCTCGCATACCGGATAGCAGTGGGGGCAGCCCATTACAATCATCAGCTGGTCGGGAACATTCATAGGACGAAAAACTTTGGAAATCAGATTTTCCCCGACGTAGAGGCTGGACTGACAGATGGGGCACTTTACATCCTGAAGTGGGCGGTTAATTTTCTGAGTTTGAGAAGGCTTTTTACTATAACGGAAATAAAAAACAAGCAGGGCAATTATAAGGGCAGAAGCCGCGCCCATTATTAAATAATCCATTCTAAAAAAATCAGGGGAGCCGAAACTCCCCTTTTATAAACTATTTATTCAGCAACTTAGCCAGGTCTTCTGCTGTGAAGTGGAAATATTCAGCAACCTTCTTGGCAGGACCAGAAGTACCAAAGTTATCAAGACAGAAGCAGTTTTCTTTAGAAGTGAACTGCAGCCATTCCATAGAAATGCCGGCTTCTGTACAAACAACGCGTTTTGGATTTCCCATAATCTTGTCCTGTTCAGCCTTAGAAAGACCTTCGAACTTCTTCAAGTCTGGAACAGAAACTACACGGATAGACTTTCCGCTTACAAGCTTTGCAGCATCCAGAGCCATATTTACTTCAGAACCGCTTGCAAGGATTGTGATGTCAGGACTAGCTGAACCTTCCTGTACAACGTAAGCACCCTTTTCTGCCATGTTCTTCTTCCAGTCCTTATCAGCTTTTTCGTAAACTGCAAGAGCCTGGCGTGTAAATGCCATACAAACCGGATGATCTTTAGAAGCGTAAGCAATCTTCCATGCTTCCATAGATTCTTCAGGGTCACCAGGGCGGATAGCCTGAACACCAGGAATAGCGCGGAGAGAAGTCATAGTTTCAATTGGCTGATGTGTTGGACCATCTTCACCTACGTAGATTGAGTCGTGTGTGAATACGT
>ODAI012645394.1_pt1 | contig 41355 bp, 29 predicted proteins | sample 1539321 | NCBI WGS metagenome assembly ODAI01 (sample SAMN02144231, study PRJEB22623) | gut metagenome | biome: sheep rumen | host: Ovis aries | place: New Zealand
CTGTGCTGGTTCCAAGAACTATCCTGAGGTAGGGAAAATGACATGTTGACAGCATATCGAGTTAGAAGGTATGGAGGGACAAACTGATTATATGTTTTATGTGGAAAGTATGCCATCATTTGAATGGGTCTTGGAGGATGGTGATTCTATTGTTTGCACATATGCTTGTCAGCGTGCCGCAACGTCATTTAGAGGAAGACTATGGACGGTGTGGTATGCGCCAGAACTGTCTTGGCAGGATGGACCTTGGAAGCTTTGCGGACTGCCAGGGTTGATTCTCAAAGCTACAGATGATACTGGCAGTTTCTGTTTTGAGGCAATAGAAATTAGTAAACCAAAGAAAAATTTCAGTATGATTAGTAAACCAGGTAGGAGTTACGTGAGAACTTCACCGAAGCGTATTACGGAGTTGTTGAATCTGAAATATGGAAATCCTGAAGCACTTGCACGATTATTGAATGGTGAAGTGATTATGAATCAGTATCTGCAAATGGGGATGAGATTTGATAAAGGAAACCGCACTCCCTGTCTGCTGGAGAAATTCGAGTAATGATATATAGATGCTAAAGAAAAGAATCATAACGATATGGGTGTTTGCTCTGCTCATGGTGACGGTGGCAGAGGCACAGACGGTCTTCAGCGGGCGTGTGGCTGACGCTGAGGGCAAGGCTGTGGCGCGTGCTTCAGTGATGCTGCGCGGAGAGAAAGGCCGTACGGTGGCTTTTGGCACGACGAACAGCGAGGGACGGTTCAGCGTGAAACTGCCTGAAGGCAGGGTGGCTAAAGACGTGGCCGTGAACCATATCGGTTTTGCACAGGTGGTGATAGCAATCGATAAGTTTAAGAATGGACAGACCATCACCATGCGCGACAAGCCAGTAGAGATAAGAGAGGTGACTGTGAAGCCTGAGGAGATTCGCCTGGAGGGTGACACGCTGACCTATAATGTGGCGGGATTTAAGCAGAAACAAGACAAATATATTGAGGACGTGATTGCCCGGTTGCCAGGCGTGTCGGTAACACCGCAGGGAAAAATCATTTACCAGGGCAAGGAAATCAACAAGTTCTATGTAGAAGGCATGGACCTCATGGGCAGCAAATATGCCCAGGTAAGCCGCAACCTGACTGCCGACAAGGTGAAGAGCGTGCAGGTGTACGAGAACCATCAGCCCGTGAAGATGCAGCGTAACGTTACCTTCAGCGATCAGGCAGCCCTCAACCTGCAGCTGCACGACAATGCAAAGAACGTGTGGACGGGCGTCATCGATGCTGGAACGGGGCTGACCCTGCAGGGCGATACTAAATGGCTGCGCGACGGTCGCTGGGTGGAGATGATCTTCGGCCGACGGAAGCAGAGCCTCTCCATGTATAAGACCAACAACACGGGCAAGGACATCACCATGGAGGTGCGCACGGCAGGCTCGGCAACGGCTGGCCTGATTAACAATCTGGCTAACCGCAGCGGAGAACGCAACACTTTCAACGACACCCACATCTTGGCTACCAACTGGCTCTTCAAGACGGGCGCTGACTCCGAACTGCGGTTGCAGGTGGCTGGACTGCGCGACAAAATCAAGACACAGTCGTACAGCGAAACCCGATACAACGATATCGACGGGCAGGTGCTCATAACCGAAGAGCAGAGTCGCACGGCACGGCAGGATCAGTGGAATGCCGAGGTGCAGTATCACCTGAATGCTTCGAAGGCCAACATCCGCAACACGCTCACAGGCTATGTAGACTTCGACAAGGGCTACGGCACGTCGCTGCTCAATGGTGTGAGCACTCCGCTGGCCGTGCGTCCCCGTCACCGCAGCATCAGCGACCAGTTGAATGTGGGATGGATGATGAAAAACCACAGCTTCATGAACATTAACCTGAAGGCCGACTACAGCTATCTGCCCGGCACGCTGCTGCTCGTCGACGGCTCGGAGGAGCGCATCGACATGAAGGTGATGAACCTATCGGCCGCTACGATGTTCATGCAGCAGCTGGGCAATGGGTGGGGCATCAGCTACAACATGGGCTGCAGCTCGAAGATCGAGTTGATGGACGTGGCCTATGGCACTACCAACGGTCATGACCGCTATGGCGAACACAAGGTATATGTCTATCCCAGTCTGTCGTACTACAAAAAGCAGTTGCGCTTCTCTGTCGAGCCGCGTGTCAACCTGCTGTTGCGCGGTATCGGCGACCGTCACGACAACCGGCTCTACATCGACCCCTCGGCCACTTTCAGCTACGAGATGCTGAAAGACCTCACGGTCATGGCCTCTTACCGTTACAGCTATATGGCCAGTGGCAGTCTGACGTCGCTCACGCATGTGCCCTACTATTCCACCTACAACTACCTGCACCACGGCATGGGCGAGTTCACCCATTCCACTTCGCACAACTTCAACACGGGTCTCAGCTATCGCAACACTGCCTCGAACCTCTTCGTGCGGGGCGGCTTCAGCGGCGACTTCAGAAAACAGTATCTCTTCAACAGCCGGCTGGACGGTGGCGTCTACACGCGCGAGCTGACCAACGAGACGCGGCATTCGCGCAACTACAGTGTGAACGGCGGCATCGGCAAGCGTTTCTTCTTCTGGATGGCCAATGCCTCGCTCAGCGGCAGTTACGGGTGGAACCGTTTCTATGTGTTGCTGAACCAGCAGGCCACCCCCATGCTGAACCGCTCGGCCAACGTCAACGGCAAGCTCTCAGTGAGTCCCGTCACCCTCATGTCGATAGAGCTCAACTCGTCGGTCATGTTCTCGTGGCAAGACCGTAAGATGGTTAGCAGCGGCGACACTTCGTTCCGCAACTACACCCATCAGGCCAGCATCTATTTCTTCCCTGGCAAATGGCAGCTGGGCTGGAAAACCGAATATTCCCATGGCAGTGACGAGCGGCAGTCGAGCAACCTGTTCAGCGATGCCTCGGTGATGTATCGCACCAAGGCCTTCGATGCCGGCATCTATCTGAACAACATCTTCGGCAGCTATGAATTGCGGCGGCGAAGTGTCAACGAACTGGCTGAATACTATACCGTGACTTACCAGCGGCCGCGCGAGCTGATGGTGAAAGTGAGCTTTAACCTGTAGTTTTTTGGGTCTTCGGGGGGCTATTTGTTGTATGGGCATGCTTTTTTCCGTGATATGTTTCCCTCGTATTGTTTTTTTTCTATTTTTGCAGCGTACATTTTGTCTTATATAAATTTGTTTGTGCATATGAAAAAATGGATTCTTGCAGCAGCCATCATGATGGCAACAACAAGTGCCTTTGCCCAGCGCGAGGCTGGTTCTATCACCGTTCAGCCGCGTATTGGTTTCAGCGCAGCTGACTTTAATAACACGGGCGACACCGAGGCGCGCGTCGGACTGGTAGTGGGACCGGAGTTTGAATATTTCGTGAGCAGCAGGTTCAGCTTCGCTGCCGGCCTGAACTACTCGCAGCAGGGCGCCGACCTGAAAGACACGAACGTGGAGTGGAAAGTGGACTATCTGACGGTGCCCGTGGTGGCCAACGTCTATTTGTTTAAGGGCTTTGCCTTGAAAGCTGGTTTGCAGCCGGGATTCAAGACTTCGGCTAAAATGGAGTATAAGGGCAGCATGGGCAGCGCGTCGGTGAACCTGAAAAACGACGTGAAGGGCTTCGACCTCGCCGTGCCCGTGGGCCTTTCGTACGAGTTCAAGCACTTTGTGCTCGATGCCCGCTATACCTTCGGCCTGACGAAGGTCTTCGACGATTTCGACACCAAGAATCTTACGTTCCAGCTGACTCTGGGCTACAAGATTGACCTTTAAATCGGACCGTGAAGGGATGTTCGGGGGTTCTGAAGTTCAGAACTCCCGAACGTTTTTTTAATTGATAATTGACAATTGATAATTTAGAGGTGAGAGGTGAGGGGAGAGAGGTGAGAGATTACCTTTCGAGCTGGAGTTATTGCCTTGAGAGTAATCATACTTCTCACTTGTCACTTTTCACTTGTCACTTTTCACTTGTCACTTATCACTTGTCACTTATCACTTAAAAAGAGGCGGAAGGGAAGGGAGATGACGATCTCGGTGAGGTCGGCCTTGGTGAGGTGGGCCTTCACGCTGCAGCCGACACGCAGATGATGGAGACGGGGGATGGTGTAGAAGATGCCGATGCGCTCGTAGTAGGGCTTCTCGATTTCTTTTGCGCTGGCTCCCATGTGACGGTAGAGGTAGACGCCCAGCGCCATGTCGAGCGAGAGTCGGTGATAGTAGGCTTCGTGGCGCAGGCCGAGGCCAAAGGACCAGGGGGAATGGGGCAACGAACGGCCGGCGGCTTCGTCGAGGTCGCGCACCCGGTCGGCATAGGTGCCATAGCTGATGTCGGCGCCGATGCCTGACGCCCAGCGGCGTGCATAGCGCCACATGAGGTCGACTTGGGCGGAATAGGCCATGTAGAACCGGAACTTGTCGGTGCGGTAGCGGGGGGCTTCGGGGTCGGTGCCGAACTGGGTGAGCTGCCAGTCCTCGAGGAGGGTCTTGCCGCCTACGCCCAGGCGCAGGCTGGCATACCAATAGGGTGAGAAGGGCTGTGCGGCAGGGACGCTCGCTGGGGCTGCGGCCTGATGGGAGGGGGCATAGCGCACACCGACGAGCGGACCGACATGGTTCTCGCCTTTGTTGGGACGGTTGAGGGCTCCGTTGCTGTGATGGCCGTAGAGGAGGCCTGCCTGGAGCGCCCAGTCGCGGGAGAACTGCCACGTGGCGGTGAGGCCGCCGCCGATATAGATGGTGTAGCGGGAGCCGATGAGCTCGTTGTCGATATTGTTGTGGCGGTTGTACTTATGGGGGCCGTAGCCGATGCCAGCCCGCAGGAGGTAGGCCAGCTGCCAGCAGCCGCTGCGCCAGAGGGGTCGCTCGAAGGCTCCATAGACGCTGATGATGTCGCCCAGATGGGAGTCGTAGTCGACCATCTGTGCCTTGCCCCATGCGGGGTCGGCGGTGCGGCGCATGGTGACGCCATGGTTGAGGTTGAGCTCGGCACCGAGGCTCAGCGTGGGATGGCCGTAGTCGCGGGCAAAGGCATCGCTGTCGGCGGGCAGCGTGTGACGGTTGACCTCGAAGCCGACGGAGAGGGCCTGGCGGTCGCGCAGCCACTTGCGCTCGTAGGCGTCGGTGGCGATCTGCCAGGCGGGGCCGGCATGCAGGGTGTAGCCTACATGGCGCAGGGTGTCGCTGCCGGTGGCTGCTTGCACGGCGGTGGTGAGGAGAAGGAGAAAAAGAAGCCCCCTCCGACTCCCCCGAGTTCTAAGTCCTATACTGCCCACAGATTTTAAATAGTTCCAAGTTCAAAGTTCAAGGTAATCATACCTCTCAACTATCAACTCTCCGTTCTCAGCTGTGATGTTGCCCACAGATCACACAGATTTTCACGGATTTATTTAATTATCAAACACGAATTGGCACGAATTGGCACAAATCCTTCATAAATCATTTTTGATAGTTTTCGCATAATTTTCGGGAATTAGTGTAAAAATATTAAACACGAATTGATACAAATTGACAAGAATTATTCACAAATTTCTTTTCTCAAAACGGCCAGCTAGTGGGGTAACCGCTCCTCCCCTATAGGGGAGGGATGGCTGACGCCGGTTCCAAGGTTATACGCTTCGCGTAGAAATCTAAGAATAACCGCTGACGCGGGAAATCTTTTAAACCCTTTTCCGGGATTTCCAGCCGAAGGCTGCTATTTCACAGATTTCTAGCCCGAAGGGCTTTTCCTGTCTGCCAGCTAGTGGGGTAACCGCTCCTCCCCTATAGGGGAGGCTGGGTAGGGTCTTCCATTATCAATTATCAATTATCCATTACGGTGAGTTTATCGCCGTCTAGACTTACCTTGAAGAGATGGGGGATGCGGATGGTGCGGCCACGGGCATCGGTGGCATGGCTGTGCACCGACATCATCCACTGTCCCTCGAAGGTCTGGAAGAGCATGCTGTGGCCGTAGTTCGGCGGGGTGATAGGCTCGGGCTCCTGAATCCACGGTCCGTCGAGGGTGCCGCTGGCTGAATAGGCGACGCCCTGGGTATAGACATCGTAGACCCATGAGGTCCAGAGCATGCCGAGGCGGCCGGTGGTGGTGCGGAAGAGCCAGGGTCCGTCGGTCACCTTGTTCCAGGTGGGATGCCCGTCGTCGCCGTTCTCACGGCTCCAGGGGGAGTCGCTGGCGCGGAAGAGGACGGTGGGCTCGCCTACGGTGCCGCTGAGGTCGGGCTTGAGCTGGATCTTCTCGATGGTGCCGTTCCAGTTGTAAAGCCACTCGCCGCAAAACACCATGTAGGGACGGCCGTCGGTGTCGCGCCAGTAGGTGCCGTCGAGGGTGGGTCGCTCGGCAGGCAGGTAGGTGGCATCGCCGAAGGCCCGGTAAGGTCCCATGGGCTGGTCGGCGACGAGCACCTGACAGGCTCGGCGCTCGATGACATTGCCGCGGACGGTGCCGATGAGCATGTCGCGGTTGGTGAAGGTGGCGAAATAGTAGTAGCGGCCGTTGATGAGATGGAGCTCGGCGGCCCAGATCATGGGACGGGGTCCCATCCAGGAATGCTCGTCGAACTGGGTGACGACGTAGGGGCCTTCCCAGAGACGCAGGTCGGCACTACGCCATATGAGGCCGCCGGTGCCGGTCATGTAGTACATGCGGGTGACGGGGTCGGCAAGGATGGCGGGGTCGCTCAGACGGATGGAGTCGAGCGGCAGCGTACGCACGACGGGCTGGCGCTGGGCAGACGCGCCGACGGACGGCAGCAGGGCGAGCAGCACCAGCAGGAGGAGAGCCTTGGGGTTGACGGTGATGGTCATAACGGGAATGATGGGGTTGGTGGAAGGAGACTTAGGCTTTTTTCTTGAAATAGTCGTTGTACATCTTGATGACGAACACGATGCAGCTGCATGTGGTGGTGACGAGGTTGGTGATGAACAGCGACCAGATGATCTCGGGCTTGTGGAGCAGGCCCTGGAGCATGAAGCAGAAACCGCCGACGGCCATCATGAGGAAGGTGGGCAGGGCTATGCCCTCGGTGTTGCGCGTGCGGATGGTCTGAATGGCCTGGGGCAGATAGCCCAGCACCATGGAGATGCTGGCAATGAGGCCGCAAATCTCGTAGAAGGAATCCTGTTGCATAGGTGTATATATATAATATGGTTATCAGACGTGACGGGGGGCAGACGCGGGTCGGCCTAGCGGGTGAGCGAGAACTTCAGCGAGAGTCCGAAGTCCTGGGTGGTGGTGGGATAGCTGCTGGAGGATAGCAACGGCGTGTTCTTCTGCCGGTCGAAATAGAAGCTCATGGTGAGCAGCCGGCTCATGGTGTAGTCGGCCGAGAAGGAGAGCTTGAAGGCTGCATTGCCGCTGCTGGCGTTGCTGGTCATCGAGGCGATGTCGCGGGTGACGGCGGCCTGGCTGCGCAGCGAGAGGTCGAGGCGCAGGTTGAGGTCGTTGTTGAAGCCGTTGTTGTTTTTCTTCTGACTGCCGGAGGAGGCGCTTTGCTGGTTCTGCTGGCGGTTGGCCGACTTGCCCTTCGACCGTTTGTTCTTGGGGGCGTTCCAGCCGAAGAGCTTCACATCGTTGATCTTGTAGCCCATGCCGACGACCCAGTCGTTGGAGCGCGACTCGTTGATCTGCACACTGGTCATCGAGAGGCTCAGCGTGCGGGTGCTGCGATACTCGAGCTTGCAGGTCATATTGTTGAAGAAGGTGACGTCGAGGCCCAGGAAGGGGGCAAACGACTCGTTGATGCTGACGGTGGGGATGTTGACATGGGCCCACAGCGAGCTGACCGACTGCCAGTCGTCGTAGGGCATGGCCGACGACGAGTAGGCGCCGACGGCATAGATGCTCTTGTAGGAGTGACTGAGGTTGACACTCTTGAAATGGTCGCGGAACCACGGCAGGGCGCTGAGTCCGCTGTAGCGGATGGTCCAGTTGGGCAGCAGGCTGGTGAGCTTGGGGAAGGCGCCGTGGCCGCCGCTCATGTTGGTGTAGGTGTTGATGAAGGCTGGGATGAGCGACTGGCTGCTGTAGTCGCCGCCGACGGCCTTGCAGAAGCGCTCGAAGGTGGCCGAGTGGTAGCCGTCGTTGGCCGAGCCGATGCTCTCGAAGGCGCTGCGCAGGCTCCAGGTGGTCATGGTGAAGGTGCCGGTCTGGGTGGTGGGTGCGCCCTCGTACATATACTGTATGCTGCGCGCCTTGGTCTCGGTGCGGCTGGCATTGAGGTCAATCTTGAGGTTCTTCACGGGTTCGAGGGTGGCCCGCAGCTGCAGGTCGCTGGTGGCATTGGTGGTGGCGGGCGTGGCGATGTCGTCGTGGACAAGCAGCCACTGGCGGTCGCGGGCTTTGTCGATGTAGGAGTCGCCGCTGAGTCCAAAGGCGAAGTCGAGGCCGGGCGAGAGTACGTCGCCGCCGCGCTGGCCAAACAGGCTGCCGACGTTGGGCATGAACCCGGGCAGGGCCATGGCATACTGGTTGCGGTAGGTGAAGCTGACATTGCGCAGCATCATCAGCAGACGGGCAGCGCTCTGGGCGGTCTTATACCAGCCCTTGTCGTCGAGGGGCTCGCGGGCCGTGACGGTGAGCTTCAGGGTGGTGGCCGTGTCGACCTTGTTGAGAATCTGTATCTTGTTGTTGTCCAACTTCTTGTATTTCAGGGAGACGGTCTTGCCTTCCTTGGTCTTGGCCGCAACGATGAGACGCTTGGAGTTTTTGCCGTGGCTGACGGTGATGGTGGTGTCGGGCATGAGCTTGATTTCCTTCTCGAAGGCCCGTTTGTTCTTGGGCAGCGTCTTCTGCTCGCGGGTGGCGGTGGGTGTCTTGCCGGCGGCTCCCTGCTGTTTGCCGGCGGCGGTCTGCGCCTTGCCCTTGGCATCCTGCCGCTTGCGTTTCTCGGCATCGCGGTCGTAGCGCTTGGTTTTGTTGAAGCGCTCGTTGGCCTTCTTGAGGAACGGGATGTGGTTGTAGAGTTTCTCGAGGCTGAACGAGCCGTTGAGGTTGAAGTTGCGGTTGTTGGTGATGGTGTTGCCGAGGTTGGGGCCGTCCTCCAGCTCTGTGCCGCGCACCCAGTTGTAGTTGGAGGTGTAGCTGATGTCGGCATTCATCCAGTCGAAGACGGGCAGCAGGTTGAGGGGCAGCTGGTAGGAGAGGCTGAAGTTCTGCTGATAGTCGAGGGGCGTTCCCAGGTGCTTGATGCTGGTCCACACCGAGTCTTTCCAGGCGGCATAGGCGTCGGGATAGAGGTCTTTGTTGACGGGTGTGTAGGGCTCCTCGATCTGTGCACGGGTGCCGCTGTTGAAGTTCATGTGGAGGTTCTTGGTGAAGTCCCACCGCAGGGAGAACTCGCGGTTCCATAGGAACTGCTCGTTGAAGGTCAGGGGCAGCATCTCGCCCGAGAGGTTGTCCATGTCGCGCTCCTGCAGCTCGTAGTAGTTGCGGGTGATCTCGCTGTTGTAGGCGACGCTCTGGGGGAGCCAGTTCAGTCCGAAGCGCTTGAGGATGTCGTACCACTTGCTCTTGCTCTTGATTTTCTTGAAGGGCTCGAAGGGCTTGTAGACGGGTGTCCAGTTGTAGCTGAGTGCTCCGCGCCACTGGTCTTCGTTCTCGTAGACGGTGGTCTCGCCGGCGGTATGGCGGTGAGAGTGGCTGTAGGAGAACGAGAAGTTGGCGGGGTCGTAGGGCATGGGGTGGCGCTTGGTCTGTATGCCGACGCGCGCATTGGAGAGCGAGAAGTTGCGGTTGGTGGTGCGTGTGACGGCAAGGCTCTCGATGGAGTCGCGCTCGTGGCGGTCGGCAGCCATCTCGAGGGCGTCGCCCAGCTCCATGTCGTTGTCGAGCGGATTGTATCGCGGACGGGTCTCCTCCTTGGTGATGCTGTAGTAGAGGGGTGCGCTGACCTTCGCCTTGTCGGGGAAGAGCTTACCCAGTTCGACATTGGCCGTCACGCTGTAGGTCTTGAAGTCGTCCTGCGAGCGCTCGGCGACGCCCTGCTCCAGTCCACCGAAGCCCTCGGTGAGCATGCGGCCGGTGACGTTGAGTGTGCCCACGTCGGAGAGCTGCATGTTGAGGTTGCCCTGTGCTGCCCAGCCTCCGCTGTTATTGTACTCCTTCAGTCGGAGTTCGTTGACCCACACCTCGCCCGACTTGATTTCGCCCGAGAGGTTGCGTATGCCAATCATCATGGTCTTCACCTCGCCCAGCGACGGATTGCCCATAATGGTCATCTTGTTTTGCGGACGCTCCTCGTCGTAGGCCGTGAAGGGTGCCGTATAGGAGGCGCGGCCCTCGGCACGTGCCATGTTGCGGTCTTTCTTCAGCTGGGTGAAGGCGGTGAGCGGGATGTCGAGCATATTCTCCTCGGGCCATACCAGCCGGCGGTCTTGCGGGTTGTCGTTGTACTTGCCGGAGGTGGTGAGCTTCAGCGGTATCTCATACTCATAGTAATTGCTCTTGTAGTCGTTGCCCAGGCGCACGAACAGGGCCAGCTGGTTGTCCTGCAGTCCGGTGGGGTCGGCCTCGAGGGCGTTGGCATGGGCAAACATCTGCAGCCGGCGGTACTGGCGCAGGTCCTGGTTGGTGTTCTTGTAGACAGCCTTGGCCTCGCCGTTGGAGAGACCGGTCACCACCATGTCGAGGGCCTGCTCGTTGTTCTCGATGAGCTGCGGCTGCTGGGGATCGAGGGCACGGCTGATGCCTGGCGGCAACACATAGTTGACGGGCACCTTGTCGGAGTTCTCCTCGATGTTCACGGCGCTGACCGCCATCTTGCCCGACTGGCTGCCGCCGCCCAGGGGCTGCTCGTAGACGCGCCACTCGCCGCGCACCAGGTCGAGGGTGCCGAAGCGCATGATGACGGGCTTGGGGAAGTTGGTGAGGAACATACGCATGAAGCGCACGCTGGTGAAGTCGGTGATGCCGCCCACACGCTGCTCGTAGTCGTCGAGCGGGATGCGGAACTGATACCAGTTGGCTGTGGCCTCCGAGCCGTTGCGCAGCTTGCGGGTGACGGTGCGCTTGTCGACAATGAAGTTGCGGCCCACCACCAGGTCCTCAGGACGGATGCTGACATGATACTGGTAGTATTTCTCATACTCGTTGAGGGTGTGGTCCTGGTTGATATCCTCGACGTCGGGCGTGGTCTTGTAGGAGGTGTCGTAGCTCTCCGTGCGGTTGTTGCTGTCGGGCGAGTTGCCCTGCGGGCTGTTGATGAGCTTGTAGCGCTGGAGGATGGGCAGCTGCACCTGGTCGTAGTCGGAGCCGCGGAAGTAGTGGTAGTTGTCGTTGGCGGGGTCGTTGTAGATGGAGTCGTAGACGGCTGGCGACACCTTGCCCTGCACCTCGCTGAGGTACTGCTGGTAGGCGCCGAAGGTGCGCTCTTCCTCATCGCGCAGGCCATTGAATCCCACATCCTGCAGGGCGCGTGAGCCCGTGGAGGTGGCGAAGGCATAGGTGACGGCGGTCTGCGTGGGTATCTTTCCCCACTGGGTGGTGGTGAAGGTGGTGCCGCCGTCGACAGGCATGCCGCTCTCGTGGAACTTCTTGCCGTCGCGGAGGATGTCCTCGCTGATCTCGCCGAGGTTGATGTAGAAGTCGCCGCCGTTCTGCTGGTCGTAGATGAAGGGGTCGAGCATCCAGAACTCGATGTACTCGATGTTGGCTGCCTCGAAGTCGCTGGTGTCGAGCTTGCGCATCATACCTCCCCACTTCGTCTGCGGGCTCTGCAGCGTACCGTCGTAGTTCAGGTCGGTGGTGAGGTTGTAGGGGCCGCGCTCGCTGGGGTAATAGGCCAGGTTGAGAATAGGCAGGGTGGCCGTTGCGCCATGGTAGCTGTCCTGCTGCTTGTTGGGGAAGAGCTCGTTGACGTAGATCTCGCGCACATACTGGTTGGAGAGCTGGTCGAGGTCGCCCTTGATGTGGCTGGGCGTGAGGCTCGACGAGCGGCGGGTGAAGAGCGGGTCGATGGTGTACCATGCCAGACGGGCACGGTTGTAGCCGCTGGTCACCGACGACTTGTCCTTGTACTCGGGGAACATGGTCGGCACGCTGGAGATGAACCACGAGGTGGGCGCCAGCACGTCGATGGAGTTCTTGGTGTTCTCGAAGTCGTCCAGGTAGGAGGCATTGTCTTGTATGCCATGGCTCTGACCGGCAATGAGGTGGGCAAACTCACCCGTGAAAGAGATGCGCGACGGCTGTGTGCAATGCAGCAGCGGCAGGCGGTTGAGCAGGTTGGTGAGCCACTGCGACTCTTTGTTCCAGTTGATGTTGACGCCCCACAGGGTGTTGTTCAGGGGCTCATTGCCCATGGCCACCTTGGTGGTGAGCGACTGCTCGGAGAGGTGCTGGAAGGTTCCGCTCAGCTGCAGGTTCTTCGAGAAGTCGTATTCCCAGTTGACGCCCACCATGGTCTTGCGCTCCTGGGCATAGTCGGTGTTGCTCTCGAACGAGGCACTGATGGGTGTGTCGGCATCGAGGATGCTCTGGTTGAGAATGGTCACCTCGCCGGCCGAGTAGTCCACGGTGTAGTCGCTGCCCTCGGTGAGCTTCACACCACCGGCGGTGACCACCACCGAGCCTTGCGGAACGTTGCCCGACCCGAGTGAGATGACGCGGGCCGACGTGCCACGGAACTGACCGACCAGCTGGTATTTGTCTTTCTCGGCAATCTGACGCGCCACCGTCTTGGTGGAGTCGTACAGCTCATTGAAACAATACTTGAGGGCCCGCTCGTCGTCAAGGCCCTTGCTCTTCAGGTAGCGGTACATATAGTCGCCGAAGGGCTCGGCCTCAGGCAGGAACACACGGCCGTTGCTCACGGTGTAGCCCTCCACATAGTCGAAGTAGCCGTTGGCATGCACCTTGTTGTTATTGTCCAAGCGGTCGGCACCGAGCAGGCGGATGATGGGCTCGTTCTTCACCTGGGCCTCGGGGATATACGACAGATAGACACCTGCCGTGTCGCTCTGGAACTTCACGTCGAGCCGGAACTTGTCTTTCTCGACCGCCGACGCCAGGTAGTAGACGTTCTTCATCATCAGGTCCCAGTTGCCCTGCGTGGGGTTGTTGCTGGTGTTCTTGAGTGACTTGACGAAGAGCGCCTGGCTGACATCGTGCACATCGGTGGAGAACTCGCCCACCTGGTAGGTCACTCCGCCATAGGTATACTCATAGGCCACCGCCAGCCCCTGGTCGGTCTGCAGGGTGGTCTTGAGCGACACATAGCCCAGGGCGGCATTCAGGGTGTACTCCGACGAGTTCAGCAGACGGGCACTCTCGAGCTTCTCGTAGTCGGTGCCGCCGTAGAATCCACCCATGCCGTCGAGCAGCGTACTGGTCTGGTCGACATCACGGGCGGCAGCATAGTCGTTCACCAGCGTGCTGTACTCTGTGTTAGAACCGTTGGAGGGCACGGGCAGTCCGGTAACCGACCACCGTGGGTTGCTCACTCGGGAGTTTTCGCCCAGGTCGGTCAGGGCAATGATGTTACGGGTGTTGTTGACAGAGCCTGTCTTGTTGGTCACCCATATCTCAATACGGTTGATGTGCACACCGGTGGTGAGGTTGGGCAGGGTGCGCATGGCGGCATCGTATTTGTCGCGGAAATACTGCGAGAGGAAGAAGTGGCGGTTTTCCTCGTAGTTGGCAGCGTCGATCTCGAAGGGCGTCAGCTGCACGCTGCCTTTCGACGACACACTGCTCGACGACGACTTCTTCTGGCTGATCACCGTCTGCAGCTTCAGCCGGCCGAACTGCCAGTCGGTGCGGATGCCGAAGAGCGACGACGCACCCATGATGAGCGATGAGTTGGAGGGGAACGACACATTACCGGCCTCGACGAGCTTGATGATCTCGTCTTCCTTGCCGTCGTATTTCAGCTTGAGGTTTTGCGAGTCGAAGTCGAAGGTGGCATCGGTGTTGTAGTTCAGGTTCATGTTCACCTTGTCGCCCACTCGTCCATTCACGTTCACATTGATTTTCTCATCGAAATCCATGCTGGTGGTCTTGCGGTTGCGCACGGGCAGCGACGGGTTGTCGATGTTCTTCATCGTGGCACCGAACTTCAGCTCGGCCGTACCCTGGGTCTTGACACGCACGCCGCCCTTACCGAAAATCTTCTCGGCAGGACCTAAGTCGAAGTGCATGTCGGTGAACGAGAATTTCTCTTTGCCCTGTGTCTTGACGGCTTCCTCGTTCTTGGAGCGGAAGTACGAGTAGAAGCTACGGCGCTCACTCCACTTGCGGTATTCATCGGGGGTCATGATGATGGGCGTGTTGAGGTAGCTGTCGCCCAGCTTCGAGCCGATGACATACTGGTTGAGCGTGTCGTTGTATTCCACTTCCTGCTTCACGTTGTCGGGCAGGCTCAGGTCGTGCGGGCCACGCTTCAGGTCGTCTTGTGTGATGGGCGTGGTGCGCTGTATCTTCCAGCGTGGATGGAGCAGCGAGTCGGGAATGGTGTCTTCCTGCAAGTCCAGGTCCGACAGGGCCACTCTCACCGGCCGCGTCTTTTTCTTGTCGTCGGGAGCCTGGTCCGACGACTGCGAGTTGGCGCCCGTGGTCTGCGCCCTGTTGTTCGGGACATTGCGTTGGTTCCTAGGCCTTACATCCTGGGGCACGACAACCATGGCCAGCACCGAGAAGATGCCAGCTGCCATGAGTAACAGGGTGACTAGTTGCCGTCGCATTCCAACGCCCTCCCCCACTTACTTAATTTGCTTCAAGGCGAGCTTCACCACCTGCTCAACAGGCAGGTCGGGTTGTTCGCGCAGGATGGCCGTCACCACCTTTGCGGTGGGTGCAGGCGAGAATCCCAGCATGGTGAGGGCACTGACGGCCTCGTCGCGCACCTCGTTGTTGACGTTCACGAGGGAGCCGCCGCCAGCGGGCACCTCGCTCTGTATGCCCAACGCCACAATCTTGTCGCGCAGGTCGACGATGATGCGCTGGGCGGTCTTCAGGCCGATGCCCTTCACGCTCTTCAGCGCACGCTCGTTGCCGCTCGAGATGATGTTGGCCAGCTCGGGAGGCGCCACCGACGAGATGATCATCCGTGCCGTGTTGCCGCCGACACCCGGAACGGTGATGAGCAGGCGGTAGAGCTCGCGCTCTTGCTTCGTGGCAAAGCCGAAGAGCGTGAACGAGTCGTCGCGGCCACCCGTCACCAATGCCTCATGCACATAGAGCTTTACTTCCTTCTTGCCCTGAATGGCCGAGAATGTGTTGAGCGAGATGTTCAGACCATAGCCCACCCCGGCTGCCTCGACAACAGCCATGGCAGGGGTGATTTCGGTCAGCTCGCCCCTGATGTATTCTATCATTTTCGTTCAAGTTTTGTATATATACATTCTTATTAACGATAAAAACGCTCTTTTATTGTACTAGGCGTGAAAAAGGACAGCGAAAGAGCATTTTGCTATGCTTTCTTAAAAAATATAGAGATAAATGTCAGTTGTCTCAAGAAAAAGATGTAAATTTGCACCACAAAAACAAACTTTAGAATTAAAAACATGAAAAAAATCAGAGCAGCCGTCGTTGGTTACGGCAACATCGGCAAGTACACCATTGAGGCCCTTGAGGCTTCTGCCGACTTCGAGATTGCGGGCATCGTGCGCCGCAACGGTGCAGAAAACAAACCTGCAGAACTGGCTCCCTACGAGGTAGTGAAAGACATTCGTGAACTCAAAGACGTCGACGTGGCCATTTTGGCTACTCCCACCCGCTCGTGCGAGGAATATGCCAAGCAGATTCTTCCCCTGGGCATCAATACGGTTGACTCTTTCGATATCCATACCAACATACGCGGCTATCGCGAGCGACTCATGGAACTGAACAAGCAGACGGGCACCGTCAGCGTCATTGCCGCCGGCTGGGATCCGGGCAGCGACTCCATCGTGCGCACACTCATGCAGAGCCTGACGCCTAAGGGCCTCAGCTACACCAACTTCGGCCCCGGCATGTCGATGGGCCACAGCGTCTGCGTGCGCTCGAAGGCTGGTGTGAAGAATGCGCTCTCGATGACCATCCCCCTGGGTGAGGGCATCCACCGCCGCATGGTGTATGTAGAGCTCGAAGATGGTGCCAAGCTCGACGAGGTGACAGCTGCCGTCAAGGCCGACCCCTACTTCGCCAACGACGAGACTCATGTCTTCCAGGTGGCCTCGGTCGACGAGGTGCGCGACATGGGACATGGGGTGAACCTCGTGCGCAAGGGTGTAAGCGGTAAGACACAGAACCAGCGTCTGGAGTTCAATATGAGCATCAACAACCCCGCTCTTACGGCTCAGGTTTTGGTCAACGTGGCCCGTGCCAGCATGCGCCAGCAGCCCGGCTGCTACACCATGGTTGAGATTCCAGTCATCGACATGCTCCCCGGTGAGCGCGCCGACCTGATTGAGCATTTGGTGTAAAAGAATCTGACAGTTGATTACTTATCATAAAAGGGATGCTTTATGGGCATCCCTTTTTTCTGTGTATATAGACAAACTACTGCCATCCATCTTGAGGTGTGCTTATCTCAGAGTCTTGATGAGATAGTCGGAGACCATCTCCATGGTGTGGTAGAGATTCTGTGAGAACCCATGGTCGAAGCGGTCGAGAATCACCAACTCGCTCTTGGGCCAGATGTGATGATAGCGCTCGCCATAGGTGTAGGGCACCACGCGGTCGCCGGTGCCATGGATGATGAGTGCCGGTCCCTGATACTTGATGGCTGTCTCGTAGATGGGCAGCGAGAAAGCCGACAGGATGTACTGGCGGCCCAGCTTCTTGCCGCCCCACAGCTCTACATACTCAGGCGGGTCGAGCGGACTGAGCGCATCGAAGCTGGCACCGAAGGTGCTGCCGCGGATGGCATCGTCGCGCAACACGGCGGCAGGAGCCAGCAACACCACGGCCCCGAAAGCCTCGGTGCCCAGTTCGCCGGCAGTCATACTGGCCACCACGCCTCCCTGCGAATGGCCCACGATGGCCACACTGCTCACGTAGCGCAGGTCGCTCACGTAGCTGTACACCTGCTTGGCATCCTCTATCTCGTTGGGCACAGTCATGTCAACAAACTCGCCCTCGCTCTGTCCGTGGCCGTTGAAGTCGAAACGGATACTGGCAATGCCATGCGCCTGCAGCGAGTCGGCCAGCATCTCATACATCGGACCGTCTTTCGCACCGCCGAAGCCGTGACAGAGAATGGCCATCGGGCACTTCTCGCCCGGTGCCAGCTGCGGTTTCTGCAGGATAGCGGCCAACTTGCCCTTGCTGCCGTCGATGGTGAGGCGCTCGGTGGTTCCCGCGATTTCTTTCTTCACACTCAACAGTTCGGTGAGCGTCTTCTCCATCTTGTCGGAGAGCACCGTGCTCAGCACCACCTTACCCTCTCTGTCGATGAGCACCATCGAGGGAATCCATTTCACACCATATTGCTGTGCCACTTCCGACTCGCGCATCTTCTTCAGCTCGCTCACCTGCGGATAGGCCAGCTCGTATTTCTCGATGGCCGACTGCCAGTTGGCGGCACTGTCGTCGAACGAGACACCCACGAACTGCACGCCCAGCGGCGCGAACTTGCGGTAAAGCCGCTTCACGTTGGGAATATCCTTGCGGCAGTCGCCACACCATGAGGCCCAGAAGTCGATCACGGTATAGTGCCCCTTCGCCAGCTTGCTCAGCTTGACGGTCTTGCCTTGCGGGGTTTTCAACTTGAAGTCGGGAGCCAACGTGCCCGGCTTCACCAAATCGGTGGCATACTTCGCGTCGAGGTCCAGCTGTGCGGGCTGTGCCTTTGCCATGGCTGCCATCATGAGCAGCACTGCGGCCAGAAACATTCTTGCTTTCATCTTTTTTATGGTATAAAGTTTTTGCAAAGATAATATTTTTTTGTACTTTCGCAAAATGGAACAGCGGAAAATCATACATATCGACATGGATGCCTTCTTTGCCAGCGTCGAGCAGCGCGACCACCCCGAGCTGCGCGGGCAGGCCATCGCCGTGGGCTACGACGGTCCGCGAGGCGTGGTGTCGACGGCCAGCTACGAGGCTCGTAAGTATGGTGTCCACTCGGCCATGCCCATCGTCACGGCCAAGCGCAAATGTCCGCACCTGATTGTGGTGCCGGGCCACTATCATGTCTACAAAGAGGTGTCTGCCCAGATACATGAGATTTTCCATGATTACACCGACATCATTGAGCCGCTGTCGCTCGACGAGGCTTTTCTCGACGTGACCCACAACAAGAAAGACATCCCCTTGGCGGTCGACATCGCCAAAGAGGTGAAGCAGCGCATCCGCGAGCAGCTCCACCTGACGGCGTCCGCCGGCATCTCTTACAACAAATTCCTGGCAAAGATAGCCTCCGACTACCGTAAGCCCGACGGCATCTGCACCATCCATCCAGACGTGGCCCTCAGCTTTATCGACAAACTGAAGATTGAGAACTTCTGGGGAGTAGGTCCGAAGACGGCCCAGCAGATGCACTACATGGGTATTTTCACCGGGGCCGACCTGCGGCAGGTGTCGCTCAAACACCTGCAGGAGGTGTTCGGCAAGATGGGACCTGTGCTCTACAACTTTGCCCGCGGCATCGACCACCGGCCCGTAGAGACTTATCACGAGCGGAAATCGGTGGGATGCGAACAGACATTCCTCAAAGACATTCACGAGCACTCTGCCGTTACCATTGAACTCTATCATGCCGTGCTCGAACTGGTGAGAAGGCTTGAGAAAGACGGATTCGAGGGAAAGACCCTCACCCTGAAAATCAAGTTTGCCGATTTTCAGCAAGTCACGCGCAGTCTTACCCACGACAAGGCACTCCTTTCGAAAGACGACATACTGCCGCTGGCCAAGCTGCTGCTCAAGGAAGTGGAGATCAACGCGTCGCACCCCATCCGCCTGCTGGGTCTGTCGGTATCCAATCCAGCCAGTGCCCGTCAGCAACAGCCATTGTGGCGGCAGCTGGAGATAGAGTTCAAGCCATGGTAAGGCAGCTGGAGATAGAGTTCAAGCCATGGTAAGACTACCGGCAGGTCAGAAAGCTAGTCGCGCAAACCTTGCCTGCAGGAAACAGAAGACGAGTGGCTGCGCTCCTTTTATTTTTAGGCTACTCTTTTGAGGTCATTCGGGCACATAGATAATCTCGCCGTTCTCCAATTCATAGGCAATGCCCACCTTACGGCCGCGTTTGCCCGTGGCGTTCTGCTCGTCGCTGGCTTTGTAGCGTTTGATTTCCTTTCCCTGGCGAGTGATAATCTCCATGTTATCCTTGCCAGGGTTTTTTATCATGGTGAAGTCTTCCTTCCCGAAGATCTCCTGCATGTTAAATCGCGTGACAAGCGCCACCATCAGCGCCACGGCAAACACCATGGCCACATCAAACAGGTTGGCAACGGTCTGCATGGGATCGTCGTCACCACTATCAAGCAGTCTATTCCTTCTCATGGCAGAGCATTGTTTTCACATATTCCAGGTTATTCAGCTCGCGGGCATACCAGCGCTGGCGCACTTGCAGGGTAGCTACGCCCACGGCGGCTATCAGCATGCCCACCACGGTGGTGGCAAAGGCCACCTGCATGTTGTAGGCCATCGACGAGATGTCGCCGGCAGCCAGTCCTACGAGTGCCGGGCCCATGGGGATGAGTGTTCCCATCAGTCCAAGCATAGGGCCTAACTTCATCAGGATGCGCGAGCCGGAGAGCTCTTTGGCCGCATCCACCTCATAGTTGCTGACCAGCCGCTCACAGTAGGCTGCATTGTCGTGATGGGCCAGCATGTCTTTCAGCCGGTCCACATAAATGCTGCCTGGCTGTTCGGCCAGTGCGCCAATGCCTTTGACAATGTCGTCGCGACAGGCCGAATTGATGAACTTTGTGGCCTGCAGAATAGTCTTCCGGCGGTAGTACTCGCCGAAGAAACCTGCTGCCAGCACGATGGCGCGCACAAAGAACAGCAGCAGCAAAATAACCACTGGCACCAACAGTCCGTTGGAAATCCAGAAGAGGATGTTTGATATCGTTTGCATATTCTATGGATAATAATTTCACACAATCGAATGATTCCACATCATCGTATTTACCCTCCCGTGATGATGATGCACAAGAGCAGCGCCAGCAGATTGACGATGAAGAGCATCTCCTTTCGCTGGGCATCGCTTCCCGTCAGCCAGCGCAACAGTCTGCTGCCTCCCATGATGAGCAGCATCACGCCCAGGGCCGACAGCCATGCCAGCAACGTGAAGTCGCTGCCGGGCAGTAGCCACAGCATCTGTGCCTGCACAAAACTGATGGCGGCGGCAAACAGCAATCCCGGGTAGAAGGACAAGAGGTGAGAGGTGAGAGGTGAGGGGTGAGAGGTGAGAGGGGAGCGAAAGCACCACGCCATCATCACCATTGCCTCGAGGGTGATGCACACGCCGATGTTCAGTCGGGTGGGGCGTGCGGTCAGCAGTTGCGTGAACATATCATGGGACACTTCCGTCATCCATCCCATCGACAGCCACGCAAAAAGGCCATAGGCCACGGCCACCACGCATTGTGTCCGAGTGCTCATCATACTGACTTTCAGCAAGCAGCTGACCGTCACGATGCAGGCTAATATGAGTATAACAGTTGTCATATATCTTTTACTTCTTCATCCTTCCCCTTCTTCATCCATCTGCTCCCTTGCATCCCTCTTCTCCTTCTCCTTCCCCTCCTTCATCCTTCTGCTCCCTTGCATCCTTCTGCTCCCTTGCATCCCTCTTCTCCTTCATCCTTTCATCCCTCTTCTCCCTCTCCTCAGCCATACAGCCAAGAGCAGCATCGCCACTACCACGGCAGCAGCCACCATCAGACCGTCTTTCACCGCTTGCTGGCGGCTCTTTGCCGACTGGTCTTTCGTCTCTTTCAGCACCATGTCTTTCTGTCCCGATGCCGTTTCCTTCACCTGGGTCATGTCGCGTTGATAGTCGTTCTTTCGCTTGCCGTCCAGCTGTTGTGCGACGTAGTCCTGCAGCTTGTCGTTGTTGCACACAAAGTCGGTGCAGGCAGCCCCGCTCTCGCGAGTGATGTCGGCATGCAGTTGGGCGGTGGTCTTCAGTTGCTCGCTGTTGGGTTTCCAGTATCCCTTGCGCGCACTCTCCATCATCACGGCCGTCATGGCTTGCAGGGCGGCAGGGTTCACCCGCTGGAAATACTGTCGGATGCCCAGTTGCTGCTCGTCGGCCACATAGAGTCGGTAGAGGTCGTTATAGAGTTCTTTGTCGACGGCCGACGGGCGTGTGGCATTCCATCCGAATATGTTGCGGAACATCTCGCCAAACTGTTGTGCGGTGCCCTCGTCGCCCTTCATGTGCTCCTTGATATAGGTGGGGTTGAGCAGGGTTGTCCTTGCCTCTACGGCCACGGCCTCGCGCGTGTCTTGCATCCGGCGGTTGCTGCGGTTGCGGTAGTCGGCCATATAAGCCTCGGGCTCTTTGCCGGTGAGCGTCTTCACCGTCAGCGACAGGCCGCCCGTGAACTCATACACATGGTCGAGCGACAGCGGTCCCCACGTGTTGCTCTGCCTTGGCTGTATCACCACGTCGGTCTGGTTGAGTGCGGCGGCAAAGAGGTCTTTCTCAAAACCGCCCCAGTTCTCGTCGTCGCCATAAATGGCGCCCATATTGTTCAGGTAGCCCTCGGCCAGTTCCGAGGCTTTGTCCCATGTGCCGCTTCGTTCAATATAGTTCATCATGCCCGTGCTGTAGCCATTGTTCACTGGTCCGAACACACGCATGGTGGCCAGCTCGCGGGCCCGTTTGGGTGTCATGCCCTTGCCCACGAGTTGCTTCTCCTGGTCGAGTGTTCCCTCGTGCACGTAGTTGTCGTTCTCGTCGTCGGCGGCAGAGGCCAGCTTCACTGCGTCGGTAATCAGGCGCAGGCGCGATCCGGCAATGTCGCGCAGCTGTCCGCTCACTTGCACCAGTACGTTCACACGCGGACGGCCCAGCTGCTCGCGCGGCACCAGCCGCAAGTCGCTGATGCGTCCCTCGGCGTCGCGTGTGGGTTCTACGCCCAGCATCCACAGGGCCTGGGCGATGGTGGCTCCTTGTGTGTTGATAAACTCGCCGGCCCAGAACGTATAGCTCACCTTGCGCGGCCATTGTCCGTGCTGTGCTTTATAGCGCTGCAGCGTGTTCTCGGCCAGCCGTTTGCCGTCTTCCCATGCCTGTGGGTCGGGAGTGTTCTCGGGGTTGATGCTGTACATGTTGCGTCCCGTGGGCAGCACGTTCGGATTCAGTACGGGGTCGCCGCCAGGTGCCGGCTCTACGGTTCCGCCGTTCAGCGCACGCACCATATTGTCTATCTCGGCATGCGTAGAGGCGATGAGCAGCTGATATACCTCGCGTGGCGAATGTGCGCGGTCTGCCGTCGCGGCTTTCCCCTTTCCGTCGGCTTGCTTTGCCGTGGGCCTCGCCGCTCCGGCTATCTCGGCCAGAATCTGCTGGCGTGCCCTGGGCAGGTAGTGATGGGCCACGTAGGCATAGTTCTGCAACTGCTGGGTGGTGATGCGCCCCTGGTCGCGGTCGCGCCGTGCCATCTCGTAGGCTGTCGGATCAGCACACACGGCCATCACCGTGTTGCGCAGGTCTTGCTCGCTGTAGGGTTGTCCCATGGTGTAGTAGGCTCCCTGCATCTTCTCGTTCGAGAGCTCTTCCAAGTGGGCATCCAGGCGTTCCAGCTCGCTCTCTGTATAGGGCGTGTTGAGATTGCCGTCGAGGTTCAGTTCCCGGTGGAGTCCTTCCTGCGTGACGCGCCGTTTGATGCTCATCACCAACGACCGGTTGCTGCAGCCACCCTCCACGGCGCGATGGATGTCGGCCAGCAGGGCGGCATATTTCTGGCGCAGTCCGCTCTCGGCGTAAGGAGCCGTGAGATAGGTCAGCAGCGTGGCATGGCTGCGGCGCTTGGCAATGATGCTCTCGCCCACATTGCCCGTGGTGTAGAAGTAGAAGTGCGGCAGGTTGCCCACCAGCATGGCACTCCAGTCGTCGCGTCTCATGCCGGCGTCGCGTCCGGGCAGATACTCCATGTTGCCGTGTGTGCCGAAGTGGATGAGCGCGTCGGCCTTGAACCCTCTCAGCATATATAAATAAGGTGCCAGATAACTGTGGGGCGGCGGTACGTCCACCCCGTGCACCAGCTTGAAGTCGTCGTCGCCCAGGGCGGGGCGCGGTTGTGGGAACAGCAGCACATTGCCATAGCGTATGCAGGCCACGGCCATGCTGTCGCCCCGCGTCAGCAGACTGCCTGGTGCCTCGCCGTAGTGGCGCTTCACCTCCTCGTATTTCTTCTTCGGCACCACCTCGGTGGCCCATGTCTCATATTGTTTCTTGGTGAGCCACAGCGGATGGCCCTTGCGCATGTACGCCTCTTGTGCCCCCCGTGCATACGAGCCCAGCACAATGCCCTCGGTCTTTACCTCTCGGGCAAAAGCCTCGAGCGTCGCTGGCAGCCCGTTCACGTTGTAGCCTTCGGCACGCAGTCGTTTCAGGAAGTGATACATAGATGGTATCACCTCCATGCCGCTGGCCAGCAGGGCATCCTTTCCCGGACGCTTGAAGTAGCCGATGGCGATGCGTTTCTCCTGGTTCCGCTTGGTGCGAAGGGCCATGTACCGCTTCACGTGGTCCACCAGTGCCCGGCAGCGCTCCACCTCGGCAGTGCGGCGGTAATATCCCTTGGCGTCTTTGTTCTGTGTGCCGATGCAGTAGGGCGACATGCCGCCGTCAATCTCGGGAATCACGATGCGCGCGTTCTTCGATCCCGAGGGCATGGCCTTGTGCTCGTCCATCCACTCGTCGTGCGACATCGACAGGGGGAATGGCGCAAACAGCGGAATGTTGTGCTGGTAGAGCCAGTTCACCAGCGTGTCGTTGCCCAGCCGTCCCATGGCCATATAGACCACGGCGTCGGGTTTCAGTTCCATCATCATGTGCTCGCGCCTTTTGCCGATGGCTGTCAGCGGATACACATTAAAGCCCTCTTGCGTGAACAGCGAGATGAGCGTGTCCACATGCTCGCGGTTGCCCTCCATGGGGAAGGTCACGCCCGAGATGAGCGCCAGCCGCGGAGCCCCCTCGTTGTAGAGGTGGTGGGTGCGCAGATAGTTTGTCAGTTCGTCGGCATGCTCGAAGTAATGGCCGTAGGCCCGGTGATAGAACATGTTTTTCATCAGGTCCATCGGCTCGCCGTATTCCTGGTCGCCCCAGCGTAGGGGGGTGGCTATGTGTCGCAGGAATCGCAGTCCGTTGCGGAAGTTCTGGCGGTTCTCATTGTCGAAGTAAGCCTGTAGCTTTGCCACCTGCTCTTTGGAGAGGTTCTCGTCGATGGTGAAGCTGCTGCTCTTCAGTGTTTTTGTGAAGATGAGGACTCCTTTCTTCGCCACCCGTCTCAGTTCCCCCATCTGCTCCTCACTGAGAAAGAGCCTCCTGCCATATAAGACCACGGCATCGTAGCCGTCCAGACTCTCCATCTGTTCGGTGTCAATACAGTCAACACGGATGTGGCGGCTGTCGTTGTTCAAGACAAAGTCGGCCTGTTGTGCCTTTAGCGCATTCACCACCAATATGTGTGTGGGCCTGACGAACCATCGCCAGACGGCAACCGCCAGCACCAAGAGCAACAAGGCTGCCAACAAACTGATCAGAGTTTTCTTGTGTGTCATACCTTCAAAGATGTACCTTTTCAATCATCACACCCTGAAAAGAGAGAAATTGACACTGCCGTAGGTGCGGTGCTCCACGAAATGAGGGTGGTGCGAGAAATCGTTGTTCTTGCCATGCTCGAAGACGAAGATGCCATCGGGCTTGAGCAGGTTGTTGGCAAAAACAAGATCGGGAATCGACGACAATTTGTCTAAGGCATAGGGCGGGTCGGCAAAAATGAAATCGAACAGCTGATGACTGCCCTTAATGAAACGGAACACATCGCCTCGCAAAGGAATGACATCGGGGAAGGAAGGCACTGTAGACTCCTGTGTTTGTTCCGCAGTCGCTGACTGGACGGTTTGTCCTGCCACGGAGGTGTTTCTGCCCGTCCTTCCACCTTCAGCTTTCCAACCCAACTTCGTCAGACAGTCGCAGATGAAGCGGTGATGGTCGCGGTCGGCCTCGACACACACCACCCTGCTACATCCTCGCGAGATCAACTCGAGGGTGATGCTGCCCGTACCCGCAAAGAGGTCGAGTGCGGTAGTCCCTTCCAAATCCATGTAGCCGTTCAGCACATTAAAAATATTCTCTTTGGCAAAATCGGTGGTCGGCCGCGCCTTGAAAGAACGCGGAATGTCGAAATGACGGCCCTTATATTTTCCTGTAATAATACGCATCGTGTTGTTTTTCTCTGATTACCTACGTTCCATCACCCATTATCTGCCTTTCACGTAATAAGTCATCACATCGTATGGAAGACCTTTGATCTGGGTGATGGGCGCACGGTTGAAATCGGCAGAGGGATTGATGACATAGACGTTCTGTACATATTTTCTCAGCTCAGCGAGCAGTGAGTCTTTCTCGATGATAGAACCGCAAAGATGCAGTTCGTCTTTCTTCGCGTCGAAACCCAGTTGTTTCCACACATAGAGCAGAAAATAGACGGCATCCATGTATCGGTCCACCTCGTAGGTGTTACAGAACTTAAACCTGCTCTTCTCGTAACAAGTGATGTCGAGCTGCTTGTCATGAAAATAGCCATACAGTTTCCGGCGGTTGCCAGTAAAGCTGCGCTGATAGAGATGGTTCCAAACCGACGAACTGGCCACCATCATCTTGACATCGCTGAAATGGTCGTCGATGACCAGTTTCAGGTCTTTGTTAACAGCAAACACTGCCACGGCATTCAGTCCTGGCAACACATTATGCATCACCACATCGTTACTCTGCCGGGTGAAAGCATGCCAATAGAGTTCCTCGCAATGCTCTTCGTCGAACTCCTCGATGGGAATCATCAGTGCAGGCGTATCGATCATCACCATCACCCTGTCGTAGCCTTGCGCCAGCATATCAGAGGTCCGGAATGCCTCGCGCAGGTTGGCGGCCATCGAGATGCCGCTCTTCACGGTATAGGGCTCAAAGAGCAGCTGGTTGTCAGCCGCAGCACTGGCCACGGCAAACGACATGCTCTTGCGGCCGATGCGGATGGTGAGCCGTGGCCGGCGCTGGAGATGGCTATTGGACACTGTCTGTTGCATGTTCTTCTGACATATTGATGAATTGCTCTTCCATTTGTTGCTCGGCAGCCTGTTCCTGCTGCTGCACTTCGTTGTCGGCCTTGATCTGCCTTGTGACACTCAGGTAACAGATGAGCAACAGAAACAGCACGATGGCTGCCAGCAGAAGATTTATTTTGTAATTCGACTTATATTTCATTTTTTTATATTACTTTTGTCCGTGCAAAAGTACAAAAATCTGAATAAACGGCAAAATTTTAAGCAAGAATCGTATGATTACCGACGAACTTATCTATCAAATACGCCAGTCGTTCGGTCTGACACCCACCGCAGAGCAGGAGAATGCCATGCGTGTGTTTGCGGGTTTCATGGCCGATCGCGACGCCCACGCAGTCATGATCATGCGAGGTTCGGCGGGTACGGGTAAGACATCGTTGGCAGCCGCCATCGTAAAAACCATGGTGAGACTGCAGCAGAAGGTGGTGCTGCTGGCACCTACGGGACGGGCCGCAAAGGTGTTTTCACTGCATGCCGGGCACAATGCCTACACCATTCACCGCCGCATCTACCGCCAGAAATCACTCGACGGCAGCTTCGGCCTGAACTTCAACAGCCTTCAAAATGCACTGTTCGTCATCGACGAAGCCTCAATGGTCAGCAACGCTGCCGCCTTCGGAGAAAGCATTTTTGCCAGCGGACAGCTGCTCGACGACCTCATACAATTCGTCTACGGCGGTCAGAACTGTCGCATGATGCTCATCGGCGACAAGGCCCAGCTGCCTCCTGTGGGTGCCGAAGAGTCGCCGGCACTCATGGCTGCGGTGCTCCGCCAGTATGGTCTTCATGTGCACGAGTGCGACCTGAACGAGGTGTTGCGACAGAGCCAGGATTCCGGCATCCTGTACAATGCCACCGTGGTGCGCCAGATGATCACACACGACGAGATGACGCAGCTGCCGCTCATTCGCTTCCGGGGGTTTGCCGACATTGTGAGGGTGCCGGGCGACGAGCTCATAGAGCAGATGAACAGCAGCTACAGCGAGGTGGGCATCGACGAGACCATGGTCGTTACGCGCAGCAACAAACGGGCTAACATCTACAATCAGGGCATTCGCAACACCATCCTGGGACGCGAGGAGGAGCTCACCACGGGCGACATGCTGATGATTGTGAAGAACAATTACTACTGGGGACAGGGCGATCAGACCATCTCTTTCATCGCCAATGGCGACCGGGCACGCATCGTCAGGGTGCGCAACAACCGCCAACTGTATGGCTTCCACTTCGCCGATGTGTGGCTGCAGCTGCCCGACTACGACAACTACGAGCTGCAGGCCACCGTCATCTGCGACTCGCTGACCTCCGAGTCACCGTCGCTGACCCGCGAGCAGGGCGAACAGCTGTTCAATGCCGTGATGGAGGACTATGCCGACATACCGCTGAAGCAAGACCGTTTGAAGCGCATGAAGGAGGACCGCCACTACAATGCGCTGCAAGTGAAATACGCCTATGCCGTGACATGCCACAAGGCGCAGGGCGGTCAGTGGGCCCATGTGTATGTCGATCAGGGCTATATGACGGATGACATGCTCACGCCCGACTATATCCACTGGCTCTACACGGCATTCACGCGGGCCTCGGAGAAACTTTTTTTGGTGAATTGGCCGAAAACTCAAACAGAATGATTATCTTTGTAGCATGATAGAAACACTCTTAGCCATCATAGGGCTGCTCGTGGGAGCAGCCGTCGTTTATCTCATCAGCCAGCGGAAGACCAACCTGCTGACTGCCCAGAAGTCGCAACTGGCCAGCGACCTGGCCGTGAAACTGAGCGAGCTGGAGCAACTCTCGGCCCGTCTCACAGAGGAACGCAATGCTCACAGCCGGCATGTGGAAGAGGTCAACGGACGCTACGAACAGCAGATCGAGGGCATCATCAGCCGCCACGAACAGCAGGAAAACGACGAGAAAACGCGCCACCAGCAAATGGTCGACGAGCTGAATGCCCGCCACCAACGGCAGGTGGACGAGATGAACGGACGCTTTGAGCGCGAGAAAACAGAAATGAAAGAGCAGATGGACCGTCAGCTGGGCGAGCGCCTGAACCTTGTGCAAGAGCAACTGAAAACGACCACCGAGCAACTGCTGCGCCAGCGTTCTAAGGAACTCGATGAAACCAATCAGAGCCAGATGGGCGCCATCATCAACCCGCTGAAGGAAACCATCAGCGAGATGAAACGGGCCATGGACGACAACCGCGATGCCTACAACAAGAACACAGCCACACTCTCCGAGCAGCTGCGCCAGATGCATGAGGCTACGCAAAACATCGGTGTGGAAGCCGACCGGCTGTCGAAAGCATTACAGAGCGGACCCAAGGTGCAAGGTAACTTCGGCGAGATGAAGCTCGACATGCTGCTCGAGCGCTTCGGATTCAGCCGGGGCGAGGAATACGACCTGCAGCAGATGATACGCGACGAATACGGCAATGCCGTGCGCCACGAGGACACCAACGAGAAGATGATTCCCGACGTCATCCTCCACTACCCCGACCATAAAGATGTCATTATCGACTCGAAGGTGTCGCTGACAGCCTTCATCAACTATGTGAATGCCGAGGACGACAACCAGCGCAAGCGTTATCTGGCTGAGCATATCGGAAGCATTCGCAAGCATGTGGAAGAACTCTCGCGCAAAGACTACAGCAAATACATCAACAAGACCCGCGTCACCCTCGATTATGTCATTATGTTCGTGCCCCAGGAGGCAGCCTTGCTGCTGGCACTGACCAACGACACCGACCTATGGTCGCAGGCATTCGACAAACGAGTGTTCATCACGGGCGAGCAAAACCTGTTTGCCGTATTGCGCATGTTGCAGATTGCCTGGACCCAGCAGCGGCAGACCGTCAACCAAGAGAAAGTCTATGGCTATGCCAACGAACTGCTCGACCGCGTCGGCGACTTCATCAAGCGCTATGAGGACATCGGCGACAAACTGCAAAAAGTGCAGCAAGCCTACGATAACACCCGCAAGAAACTCGACGGCCATCAAAGCATTCTCGTTCCTGCCCGCGAACTGAGGAAGCTGGGAGCCAAAGAGAATCCCCTCCGCCCTATTCCCGACATGAGGGAAGAAGAGGAAACTGACTCAGAATAAAGGAGCCAGAGGAGTTGGGAAAATGGAGAGGAAATAAAGGGAATTTCCGCACAATTCGACCACTAGAGAATTAAGAAAAAAGAGGACAAAATAACCTTTGTTCATTCACCTGAAATCGAGTTTTTCAAGCATAAAAGCATGGTCATTTTCACTTCCATCAACCCAGTTTTTCCTATAATGCCTAATTGCATGCTAATTAATGCCTAATTAGAGTGCAATTAATGCCTAATTAGAGTGTAATTAATGCCTAATTAGGGTCTAATTAATGCCTAATCAGAGTGTAATGAATGCCTAATTGCACCAACAAAATAACGAGAATGGAGCGCCGAAAAAAAGAACGTTCGAAAGAAGAGTGACTTCCTTCGAACGTATATATTTTGATGAACACTGACCTGTCGGGGGGATGTTGTCAGAACGGTTTGATGGTGAATCCAGCTAGGAAGGCAGCTGTCTTCATATACGGATTGGTGTTCAACTCCACAAACACGGGAATCTCTATGCTTTTATAACGCAACTCTTTCTGGGCTCTCAATACTGCCGACACACATGCCGGACCGTCGGCATAGAAGTAGTTGCGCTCCCAGCCTTCCTCCTGACCTTTCTCATCGTAAAGTGTGGTGTATGCTCCGGCACTCTCCATAGGTGTCATACCCGCAGAGACGGTCCAGTCCAGTCCGCCCAACTTGAAGGGGACGGCCAGCTCGACGTAGGTGGAGTAGGCCCGGCTGCCATCGAGTTTATAGTCGTTACCCCAGAACATGCAGTAGGCCTGCAGGTCAAAGTAACGGCAGGAGTAGCCGATGTTTCCCTCCAGCTGGTGGGAAGTCTCCTTGTCCTTGTAAAAGAAATACTGTCCGTGGTTGCGGTCCTCGTAGTTCCACATGTCCGACAGTCCGACGTTCAGGCCGAAGGGGAACTGGTAGCCGATGTTGATGTCGAGCTCTTCCTCGTCCTCGCGGTTGAATCCTTTGTTGCCCTCCACATTCACGAAAGCGCCTTTCCATGAGAGCGTTGCACCGGGTTGCAGGCTGACACCGCCCTTCTGCTGACCACGCCAGAGGTATCTGCTCAACACGGTGACCTCTACTTCGGCCTCAACATTGTCCTGAGCCATGCCTGCTAATGGGGCGAAGACCATCAGCAACAAGGTAATGAAGATTTTTTTTGTCATTTTCATACGTTCTGTTTTTGATTCGTCCACAGCGCTGACACAGTTGTCATTGCTGCCTCTCTTAGGAAGGTTTCCTGCCTAAGGTGCTGCAAAGATACAACTAAAAATCGGAAAGAGGAAGAAAAACAACAAAAAAAACCGATGGCAGCACCATCTGATGATGTCTCATGCTGCCATCGGCTAGGGTTGAACGATGTAGGTAGCCGTCTTTACTCGTCCTCGGCAAAGAGAGGATCCTCGGGAACAACCATGACGGGTTTCTGCTCGAACTGGCGCAGCATCTCGGGAGAGACATACTTCTTGTCGACCACCAGACGGAACATATACTCGCGGAACCACTCAGGAGTCATGATGACACAACCGCCATTCTCGCCCCACGACGGTCCCCAAGAGTTCTCCACTTTCCACTTGCGGGGATTTCCCTGGGCGTCGAGGTCGACGGCAGTCAGCGTCATGGCATGGGTGGAGCCACTGTCGAAAGTGGCGATACGCTGAGCCTTATTCATGGTAAAGGTTGTACCGAAGAGCGAGCCGTAATCGAAGCTGTTGATGTCGGCATAGCCGCGCTTACGGTCGAGGAACTTGCCTGCATCGTAAGAGCTGTAGAGCTTGCGGCCGTCTTTGAGGGCAGCGATGGCCAGCTTCTCGATGTCGTCCATCGGCAGATTGAGGTATTTCCAGTTGTGTCCGTCGTACATGTGGCGGTCGAGGTCGACCTCATAAGTCTTGTAGTAGTCGCGTCGCGGGTCGTTCATCACCATGATGAAAGTACCGTTCAGGTCGTCGCCCACCACCTCTTTATAGAAGCTCTGCGGCGTGTAGGTCTTCGGAGCGGTCACAGCGCGTCCGCGGCTGTTGGTGAAGGCATAGGTGAACTCCATGGGCGGCTGTCCGATGGTCAGCGAGAGCATGTGATAGATGACGCCCAGCATCTCGGTCTTGGCAGCCTCTATCTCTTTTTGTTTCTTGCCCTTGGCCACCATGTCGCGCAATTGGAGTCCTTGCTCACGCAGTTTCGACTTGATGAGAGTGGCCATCTTCGAGGTGTTGTCGCTGGAGAACGACTCGGGCATCACGGCCTTGGGCACCAGTCCGTATTTGGCTGTCAGGTCGGCCACGCCACAGAAGGTGCCGCCGTCGCTCACGGGATGATGGAAGAAGAACTGAACGCGCTGATCGTCGATGGGTTTCTTGCCGGTATCGATGACGCCCTGCAGGAAGAGGTTGGCCTTTTCCAACTGGTCCCAGAAGAAGAGGTAGGCCTGTGAGAACTCGACGGTGAGCGAGTCGGTCTTCTGAGCGAAATTAGAGCGCAGCACATTAAATCCGGAGAACATCCAGCAACGGCCTGAGCTCTTCTGGTCGCTGATGCTCTGTTTCTTGGTCTCCACATTGAAATAGGTGTCCAACTGGCGGGCAGTCTCATGGTTCTTAGCCAGGTTGTCGATGGCATTGGCGGCAATGGCATTGCCAATGGCACGGTCGGCAGCGGTTTGTTTCTGACTCTGCTGAATCTGCTTCAGCATCTGTGGGGAGATTCCTCCTTGTGCAAAGCTTGTCAGGCAAGCGCACATCACACACACAATACTTACAATTCTTTTCATATATTTAGAGTTTAGGGTTTGTCATTTTTTCTGACATCAGGCGCCCTGACGCTTATTCTTGCTTGCCAGGAATTTCAGCTCTGCCTCAAGCATCTCGAGCTTGGGCATGGGATAGCCAGCCTTGCGCGCCTCAGCAATGGGACGGGTGTAGAGATAGTCAATCTCCATAGGCCGGTGATGATCGTAGTCGAGCTTCATGCTGGGCGAATAGGGCACCATGGCATCGGTGCTGACAAGCATCTTCTCGGCAAATGAGGCATCGATATTGTGCACACCCAAATGCTGTGCGGCACCGATAACTTCCATCATCAGGTCGTGAATGAGCTTCCGCGTGAACGAGTTCTTCAGCAGTTGGTCGGTGCTGGTGTTCAGCGCCACGGTCATTCCGTTGAACGGCATGTTCCACACGGTCTTCTTCCAGCGCGCCTCATGGTATTCCACCTGGCGGGTGTTGATGCCGGCAGCCACAAAGTCGGCCACCAGCTGTTGCATACGGTCTGCATCACGGCAGGAGTAGTTGGCCAGATTGATGCTGCCATAGCACTGATGGTTCACCAGTCCGGGCTTTGTCTTGGCCGAACAGATGAAAGCCAGACCGGCTACCAGCTGCACTTCGGGGAACATCTGCTGCACATCGTCTTCAATGCCGATGCCGTTTTCTATCATCACCACTAACGTATGGCTGCCGAGCAGGGGCGGCAGCAATTCGCTCAGCAGATGATTGTTCAACGACTTGAGGCACACCAACACCACATCGCACACGGGCATGTCGGCCGTCTGCCGATAGGCATTCACATGGTCAAGATGAAACGAGCCGTCGCACGAGTCAACCTGCAAGCCATGCTCGCACACATATTCATAATCCTTGTGCAACAAGAAGTGCACATCCATCCCGGCATGCGCCAGTTTTCCACCATAGAAGCCACCAATGGCTCCAGTTCCAATAATTCCGTATTTCATAAATTTCATGCAAAGATACATCATTCTTATGACATAAGCAAACGAAAAACATCGAAAGATTTTGATTTCTCGCTAAAAAAGCGTAACTTCGCAGCGGAAATAGCATGATGCTAATGACAGAACAAGAGAAAAACCACAAGGATCAACAGGCGGAGGAAGATTTCCGGCTGTTGAACCATATTCAATATCCCGACGATTTGCGCCAACTGCAAGTCGAGCAATTGCCTGAGCTTTGTCAAGAGCTGAGGCGCGACATCGTGAACGAGCTGTCGGTCAATCCCGGCCACCTGGCATCGAGCCTGGGTGCCGTGGAACTGACTGTGGCTCTGCACTATGTGTACGATACTCCTTACGACCGCATCGTGTGGGATGTAGGGCATCAGGCCTACGGACATAAGATTCTGACCGGGCGCCGCGAGCAGTTCTGCACCAACCGCAAACTGCATGGTATTCATCCCTTCCCCACGCCGGAGGAGAGCCCCTACGACACGTTCATGTGCGGCCATGCCAGCAACTCCATCTCTGCCGCTTTGGGAATGGCCGTTGCCGCCGAAGTGGCAGGCGGCCAGCAGCAGACGCCACCCAAAGTGGTGGCTGTGATTGGCGACGGTGCCATGAGTGGCGGACTGGCTTTCGAGGGGTTGAACAACGTATCGTCATCGCCCAACGACCTGCTCATCATCCTGAACGACAACAACATGTCGATCGACCGCTCTGTGGGTGGCATGAAGCAGTATCTGCTGAACCTCAACACCACCGAGACCTATAATGCCCTGCGCTTCAAAGCCTCGAAATGGCTCAAGCAGCGCGGCTATCTGGACGATGAACGAAAGAAGGGCATCATCAGGCTGAGCAATGCCGTGAAGAGCGCCATCAGTCATCAGCAAAACATCTTCGAGGGACTGAACATACGCTACTTCGGACCGTTCGACGGTCATAACGTGGTAGAGATTGTGCGCCTGCTGCGCCAGCTGAAGGATATGAAAGGGCCTAAGCTGTTGCATCTGCACACCACGAAAGGCAAGGGCTATGAGCCTGCCGAGAAATCGGCTACCGTATGGCACGCCCCGGGCCGCTTCGACATCGACACCGGCGAGCGCATCGTGAAAGATGCCAGCGACCAACCGCCTAAGTTTCAGGATGTGTTTGGCAACACCTTGCTCGAACTGGCCCGCCAGAACGAGCGCATTGTAGGCGTCACGCCAGCCATGCCCACAGGCTGCTCGATGAATATCATGATGAAAGAGCTGCCTGAGCGCACCTTCGACGTAGGCATTGCCGAGGGACATGCTGTAACCTTCTCGGGAGGCATGGCCAAGGACGGACTGCAGCCTTTCTGCAATATATACAGTGCTTTTGCACAACGTGCCTACGATAACATCATCCACGACGTGGCCATACTGAACCTGCCCGTCGTCATCTGCCTCGACCGCGCCGGACTGGTGGGCGAAGACGGTGCCACCCACCATGGTGCCTTCGACCTGGCAGCCCTGCGGCCTATTCCCAACCTGACCATTGCCTCGCCGATGGACGAGTGCGAGTTGCGACGCCTGATGTACACCGCCCAACTGCCCGACAAAGGGGCCTTCGTCATCCGCTATCCACGCGGACGGGGCTCAAGGGTCGACTGGCATTGCCCACTGGAAGCCGTGGAGGTGGGAACAGGCCGCAAGCTGCGCGACGGTCATGACGTGGCAGTGCTTTCCATCGGTCCTATAGGAACAGAAGTGGAGAAGATAGAAGGAACGTTTGCCCACTACGACATGCGTTTCCTCAAACCGCTCGACGAGCGTATTCTGCAGGAGGTAGGACGACGGTTCCGGCACATCGTCACCGTGGAAGACGGAGTGCGCAACGGCGGACTGGGCTCGGCCGTCCTGGAATGGATGAACGACCACGGTTATCAGCCCCGTGTGACACGCTTGGGACTGCCCGACAGTTTTGTGGAGCACGGCACCGTGGCTGAACTGAGAAAGATTGTCGGACTAGACACGGAGGCCATTGCCCAAGCCATCCACCAAACCCTTACATCCAACACTCAAAACGCATCACTATGAAGATTATCATTGCAGGCGCTTATGCCATCGGTACACACTTGGCCAGATTGTTGTCGCGCAACAACCATGATATCGTACTCATGGACGAGAATGAGGAGCGGCTCGACGGACTGGGCAGCGACGTGGATGTGCTGACCTACCATGCCTCACCCACCAGCATCAAGGCCCTCAAGGAAGTGGGTACCAGCCATGCCAACCTTTTCATTGCCGTCACTCCCGATGAGAATAAGAACATGGCCAGTTGTATTCTGGCCGCAGGCCTGGGCGCCAAGAAGACCGTGGCCAAGGTAGACAACTACGAGTTCACGGCTCCCGAGCTGAAAGAGCATCTCAACCGGGTGGGCATTACCAGCATTGTGTTCCCCGAGCAGCTGGCCGCCCGCGACATTACCAACGGTCTGAAAATGAGCTGGGTGAGACAGCGATGGGATGTGCACGACGGGGCGCTCGTCATGCTGGGCATCAAACTGCGCGAGAGCTGCGAGATACTGAACCGTCCCCTAAAAGAAATCAGCGGTCCCGACGATCCCTACCATATCGTTGCCATCAAGCGAGGCGACGACACCATCATTCCCCGCGGTGAGGATGAACTGAAGCTTTTCGACCTGGCCTACTTCATGACGACCAAGAACTACATACCGTACATTCGCAAGATTGTAGGCAAGGAACACTATGTCGACGTGAAGAATGTCATGATCATGGGTGGTGGAAGCACAGCCGTGAGAGCCTGTCTGACCATGCCCGAATACATGAATGTGAAGCTCATTGAGAGCAACGAGAAACGCTGCGAGGTGCTCAACGAAGTGCTAGACACCGACCAGACCATGGTCATCAACGGCGACGGACGCGACCTGCAGCTGCTGATGGAGGAAGGCATCAAGAACACACAGGCTTTCGTGGCACTGACCGAGAATGCCGAGACCAACATCCTGGCTTGTCTGACAGCCAAGCGAATGGGCGTCAGGAAGACCGTAGCCATGGTCGAGAACATCGACTATGTGAGCATGGCCGAGAGTCTGGATATTGGTACTATTGTCAACAAGAAAGCCATGGCAGCCAGTCATATCTATCAGATGATGCTCGACGCCGACGTGGCCAACATCCGGTTCCTCATGACGGCGAATGCAGATATTGCCGAGTTCGTAGCCCAAGCCGGCTCAAAAGTAACCCGCAAGAAAGTGTTTGAACTGGGACTTCCCAATGGTGCCACGATTGGCGGACTGGTGCGCAATGGCGATGGAATGCTCGTAAGTGGCGGCACGCAGATTATCGCCGGAGACATTGTGGTGGTCTTCTGCCATAACATGAACATCGCCAAGATTGAGAAGTTCTTCACATAATGAGAGAGTCTTCACATGATGAGAGAGTCTTCACATGCTGGAAGATGCCTCACAGTGTGAGATTCCTTCATGATGAGAGATGCCTCACCTAAATAATTTATGTGTCCGACGCCCCAACCCTCCTGCCGGCAAGAAACGTCAGAATAAATCAATGATACAATGACCAATCTGAAGATTGTATATAAAATCATAGGCCAACTGCTATTCATGGAAGCCCTCATGATGGCGTTGTGCGCAGGCCTCTCGCTCTATTGCGCTGAGGACGACGTACTGGCGTTTGTGGTGACCATCGCGGTAACCATCGCTGCATCGTACATCCTGCGCTATCTTGGTCGTGAGGCCGACAACTCGATGGGGCGGCGCGATGCCTATCTCGTGGTGACGCTTACCTGGGTGGCTTTCAGTATCTTCGGAGCACTACCCTACCTCATCAGCGGCTATATCAACAATTCTACCGATGCCTTCTTCGAGACCATGTCGGGATTCACCACCACGGGATGCAGCATCATCGACGATGTGGAACGGCTGCCTCACGGTCTGCTGATGTGGCGCACCATGACACAGTGGATTGGTGGACTGGGTATCGTCTTCTTCACCATTGCGGTGCTGCCGTCAATGGTGGGTGGTAATGTGAAGGTGTTCGCCGCCGAGGCCACCGGTCCTATGCGGGCCAAGCTGCACCCTCGTCTGAGCACCACGGCCAAATGGATTTGGACCATCTACATCGGTCTTACCTGCTCGTGCGCAGCCTGTTACTATCTGGCAGGCATGGGTCTGTTCGACTGTGTGAACTATGCCATGACCACCACGGCCACGGGCGGTTTTGCCACTCACAACGAGAGTACGGCCTTTTTCCACAGCTCATACGTCGACTACACGGCCATTGTCTTCATGTTCCTCTCGGGAGTCAGCTTCACGCTGCTCTACTCCACCCTGTTCAAGGGACGTATCCGGCAATTCTTCAAGAATGCAGAGTTCAAGCTCTACACAGGCATTGTGGTCTTCGCCACACTGATTATCATGGCCATCTTGTTGCACAACAACGACTACCACCTGCTCGATGCCTTCCGCACCTCCCTGTTCCAAGTGGTATCGTTCATCACCACCACAGGTATCTTCAGCGACGATGCCAGCCAGTGGCACCACATCATATGGGTGATACTGGGTATATGTATGATCATCGGAGCCTGCTCGGGCTCAACGACGGGTGGTCTGAAGTGCATTCGTGCCGTTATGTTGTTCACTATCTTGCGCAATGAGATCAAGCGCATTCTGCACCCTCGTGCCGTGCTGCCCGTGAAAGTCAACGGCAACAGCATTCCCTATTCATCGCAAGTAACCCTACTGGCATTCTTCACGGCCTATATCCTGTTGTGCCTGTTTACGTTTGTCGTCATGATACTCACGGGCATCGACAGTACCAACTCCATCACCATCGCCATCAGCTGCGCCAGCAACGTAGGGCCTGGTTTGGAGATGATTGGCCCGCCCATGTCGTGGAGTGTCCTGCCAGCCATCACCAAATGGTTGCTGTCGGGACTGATGCTGATGGGCCGTCTCGAGATTTTCAGTGTGCTGGTATTGTTCTCGCCCTCGTTCTGGAAAGACAACTAGAGGAGTGTTGAAGTTTACAGTTAGAGATAAAAGTTAAGAGCTTGCCTAAATGAGATGTTTTTGGAGTGTGGGAGATAGTCCAAGTGACAAGTGATAAGTGACAAGTGTGATTACCACTCCAGCCTGTTCTCCAACTTCTGGGGTAACCACCCCTCCCCCTCGGGGGAGTTGGTGGGGGGCTCCCTCTCCGTTCTCAACTTGACAAGCCTTTATAAAAAATAGATAAATGTACAAATTTGAACCATTATTGAAGTCCACTCTGTGGGGTGGCGACAAAATCATTCCGTTTAAACACTTACAAAGCGACCAACAACAGGTTGGAGAGAGTTGGGAGATTTCAGGAGTAAAAGACAACGAGACCATCGTCAGCGATGGCGAATACAAGGGGAAAAGCCTCAACGAGCTGGTGGCTCTGCTGAAAGATAAACTGGTCGGCAAGGATAACTACCTCCGCTTCGGCAACGAGTTCCCGCTGCTCATCAAGTTCATCGACGCCCGTCAGGACCTGAGCATCCAGGTGCATCCCACCGATGAGATTGCACACCGCCAGGGCAAGGAGCGCGGCAAGACCGAGATGTGGTACATCATGAACTCTGCCCCCGATGCCAAACTCTATAGCGGACTGAAGATGCAACTCACGCCCGTCACCTACAAACAGATGGTAGAGAACGACACCATCTGCGACGCCCTGGCACAGTATCCCGTGAGCGAAGGTGATGTATTCTTCCTGCCTGCCGGCCGCATCCACGCCATCGGCACTGGTTGTTTCCTGGCTGAGATCCAGCAGACCAGCGATGTCACCTACCGCATCTACGACTTCAAGCGCAAAGACAAAGACGGACATTACCGCCAGCTGCACACCCAAGAGGCCTCCGAGTGTATCAACTACGAGGTGAAAGACACCTATCGCACGCTCTACGAGCCTTGCAAGAACCAGGGCGTGCCCTTGGTGGAATGCCCTTATTTCTGCACGGCCGTCTACGACCTCGACGAGCCCATGATACTCGACTACGCCGACCTCGACTCGTTTGTCATTCTCATCGGCATGAGCGGACAGGGCCTCATTACCGACGACGAGGGACACACCACCACGCTCAACGAGGGCGAGACGGTGCTGATTCCAGCTACCACAAACACCTTGAAGGTAGAAGGAACTATTAAGTTTCTTGAGACTTACGTCTGATTCGCAACTCTGGCTCGGCCATTGACATACGCACGCCCATCAGCCATTTCCTCTGCAACAGCAGAAGGATGCTCTGCAACAGCAGAAGGATCCTCTGCAACTACAGAAGCATGCTCTGCGGGGGAAACGCTGTATGGTGACTGTGCATTGAGGAATTGCTCCACGTCCTGGCAAATCCACTGGAAGGGCTCAGAGAACATACAACCCACGTTCTTGCGCAGCATCGCCGAGATATCCTCCACGCTGCGCGTATAGCACGACAACTCATTCCTACGCTGCGTGTTGTGCTTGCTCTGGTGCGAGATTTCCATCTCCCGTTCGCGCACCAGATGGTCGCATATCTTCTTCATCATCGGAAGCACGGTCTTGTTGAACAGATGATGACCCTGTATATATAAATAGGTGGTATCGGGCGTGACACCCAGCCGCTTCAGGTCGTCTTTCACTTGCAGGTAACTCTCCTTGGCATCAGGGTTCTCGCGTTGCAACTGGGCAATCTTCGCCCCCACCTTGCGGCGAAGGTTCTGCAAGATGGCCGGGGCGTTGGCAATGCTGAAGTTGCCGGTTTCTATCACCCGGCAGAAATCCGTAATCGTGAATCTGGTGTAGTTGGGAGTTCGGTAATACCAGATGCTCCACACGAACAAAGGGAAGATGGCCTGCGAATACTGCCGCATATATTCTTCCATGTCGAAGATGAAATGGTCGTTCAACGTCACGGCCACACTCACATCGTGCAGCGACGGGGCATAGCATTGCAAGTTCTCGATGGCATAGGCATAGGTATGGAAGATGCAGGGATTCTCTAGGATTTGCCGCGACACCGATGTCCGCCCTTGAATGAGATAGTCGTAGTCGGCATCCACACAGGCTATCATGCTCTGTCCCACATTCTCGGTGATGAGCCGCATCATGGCAGCCTTCTTTCCGCGCTCCAGCTTGTTCACACGGGCAGGCAGCATCACCTCGAAGCAGCGCTGGCTGTTTTCAAAGCGGCTCAGCACCGTACGCCAGAAGAAAATGTCGTCGTAGCTCTCGACATAGGCCACAATCCTGCGCCGCGACTTTTTGGAGTTCAGCCGGTTGGCCGCCTCCAGGTATTTCGACGATATGTTCTCTGTTAGTCTTCTGCTCATGCCATTCTCTTCTTCAGCCGTCTTGTCACTCGTATGCCCATACTCTTACAGGGTGATGTCGGTCACCTCAGTCACCTTGTCCATCCATCCGTTCATAATCACGGCTGGCGAATGGGTAGTAAGAATAATCTGTACGTTGGGGTTCAGTTCCATGATGAGGTCTATCAGGCGCTGCTGCCAGTCGATGTGCAGGCTCACCTCGGGCTCGTCCATAAACAGAACATACGGCTCATTGTCCTCCACCAGCACCGTCAGAGGGATGGCCAGCCTCTGTTTCTCGCCGCTGGAGAGTTGATAGGGCACCAGCGTCTCGCCTATCTGGGTGAAGCGTATCTCGTTCTCCGTGCGGATGATGCGCTTGCCGGTATCCTTGAACAAATCATCAATCAAATCCTGGAAACGCGTCTTGCGGGCTGAGATGTCCTGAGCCTTCATAGCCGCATCGGGCCCTCCCTCCTGCAACACCTGAATGATGCGGTTGCCAATGTTCACCTGATAGTCCAAGTATTTGCGCTGCAACTGGAACAATTGCCAGTCGAGCTCCGTGGCCAGGCTGAGGTCCATCTTGCTCACCATGTCGCCGTTCATGATGGGGCGGTCGAACGAGCGGATGACATCGAAGCGAATCCATTTGGCATCCTCGGGCACCACCTTCAGCCTCACGCCCTTCAGCATGTGACTCGGAAACTCACCACCGGCTTTCAGGCCCTTGATGACCTTATTCAAGATGGTGCTCTTGCCCACACCGTTGATACCGCTGAGAATGTTCACCTTCCGGTCTAAATCCCACACGATGTGCTTCTTACCGCTCCACAGGGAGTCGATTTCTATCTGCTGAATATAATCTGCGAACTTCTGCATAGTGTCGTCGGTTAATGATTTCCAAGGCAAAGATAATAAAATAGAAGATACGAACAAAATAAAAGCCAACCTTTTTTCAACTCACA
>ODAI011967113.1_pt1 | contig 41354 bp, 43 predicted proteins | sample 1539321 | NCBI WGS metagenome assembly ODAI01 (sample SAMN02144231, study PRJEB22623) | gut metagenome | biome: sheep rumen | host: Ovis aries | place: New Zealand
CCGAGCGAGATTCATCTCGCGAGAGTTCAAGTCTAGATCTAGAGTAATTTAAAAACAAAAAAGGTCTCTTAGCTGACCTAAAAGACCTTATAAAATTTACCGGAGAAGAGACTTGAACTCTTACACGATTGCTCGCAACAGATTTTGAGTCTGTCGTGTCTACCATTCCACCACTCCGGCAGAAGTGAGTGTAACTATAACAAATCAAGAAGGATTTTTCAAGTGGGTTTATGCTATAATTATTATATGAAGATAAATGCCGACTCTTTTGTAAATGAAAAACCAGAAAATGTCTTAAAAACAGTTTTTGGATACGATACTTTCAGACCTCTACAAAAGGATATAATCACAAACGTTTTAAAAGGCAAAGACACCCTCGCCGTCATGCCAACCGGCGGAGGTAAATCGCTCTGCTACCAATTACCTGCCCTCATCATGGAAGGGATGACTCTGGTCGTTTCTCCCCTAATCTCCCTTATGCAGGATCAAGTAGGTTCACTCAAAACAAACGGCATTAATTCCGTCTTCCTCAATTCCTCTTTAAGTTGGGAAGAATATTTGCAAGCCATAGATGAAATCAAAAATGGCCAAATAAAAATTCTTTACGTTTCCCCAGAAGGCCTGGCAACTCAGAAAATCAGAGAACTCTTAAGCGCCCCGGAAATCAAAATTTCTTGTATCACTATTGATGAAGCACACTGTGTTTCAGCTTGGGGACACGACTTCCGTCCTGACTATCTGGAAATAAAATCTATACGAAAATTATTTCCAAACGCCGTAATGCTTGCTCTAACCGCAACAGCAACAGAAAAAGTTCGTACCGATATCATGCAAAATCTGGGCATGAAAAAGCCTGCAATTTTTATTTCAAGTTTTAATCGTCCAAACATTTACCTTGAAGTTCAGCCAAAGAGAAATGCACTAGACCAGGTTATCAAATGTATAAAAAAACACTCGGGCGAAAGCGGAATTATTTACTGTTACTCCCGCAAGCAGGTTGATGAATTAACTCAAACACTAGATAAACTTGGCTATTCCGTTTTAAATTATCATGCGGGGCTTTCTGATCAGCAAAGAGCAAAAAATCAAGATTTATTCATAAAGGATGAAGTTCAAATAATTGTTGCAACGATTGCATTTGGAATGGGCATTGATAAACCAAATGTAAGATTTGTTATCAATTATGATCTGCCAAAATCAATTGAAGAATTTTACCAGGAAATTGGACGTGCCGGCCGAGACGGACTTCCTTCATCAGCCCTACTTCTTTATTCTGCTGCTGATATTCACAAAATCCGTTTCTTTTTTCAGGAAGCAGCAAATCCAGAACAATCTGAAGCCCTTTTACAAGGCATGATAAAGTACGCAACATCCCGTGTTTGTCGTCGTAAAGCCCTTTTGGCATATTTTGGCGAAAGCTACGATTCCTCAAACAAAAGTGCTGAAGAAAAATCCTTTTGCTGTGATATTTGTGCGGCAGGAGACCTTCCTTTATCAGATGTTACAATTCCAGCTCAAAAACTTCTTTGTTGTATCATAAGAACCAATCAGCGTTATGGTGCAAATTATGTTATAGATGTTTTAATGGGTTTGAAAAATAAACGTATTCTCGAAAATGGTCACAACAAAATTACAACCTGGGGTATAGGCACAGAATATGATAAAGAAACCTGGTTCGAACTAGTTGAACTGTTAATCGACCAGGGCTACCTGATTAAATACGGTGAATACAATATCCTGCAACTGACTCCACAGGGAAAGGCCTTTTTGAGCTCCCGAACCGAATTAAACCTTCCGCTCAATCCACTCAATATGACACAACCCATATCTTTTGCAAAAACTTCTTCAAAAGGTAATAAAATTATTGCCGAAAAACCAGCAGCGAATGATCAGGTTGCAGATAAAATTCTTACTCAATTAAAAGCATGGCGAAAACGGAAAGCTGACGATTTAAATATTGCACCTTATATGATTTTTGGAGATAAGACTCTTTTGGATCTTGCGGCCAAAAAACCTAAATCAAAGACTGATTTACTAAACGTCTACGGAATTGGAAAAGCAAAATCCGAAGAGTTTGGCCGTTCAATTCTCCAGATTATTTCAGAGATCGAATAGTCCAAAATCTAAATGCTCAGCCTGGATAGTACCAGACGCAGAATTCTCAATTGCTCTTTTTAAGCATTGTCTCAATTCGCGTATATTTCCAGGCCAATCATATTTTTCCAAACGATGTATTGCAGATTCTGAAATCTTTTTATCAGTGGTTTCTAAATAATTTTTAACAATATCTCTAATATCTTCCTTTCTTTGTCTTAATGAAGGAAAACGTATGATACTGTCTGAAATTCTGTAGTATAAATCCTGGCGGAAACTACCGGTTTTAAGCATATTATATAAGGCAGCATTTGTTGCAAAAATCATTCTTACGTTTATTTTTTCTACCTTATCACTTCCAACACTTTTAATTTTCTGGGTTTCCAACACCTCTAAAAGCATTTGCTGAACCTTTTCCGATGCAAGCCCTATTTCATCAAGCAAAAGAGTTCCATTATCAGCATTTCTAAAAACTCCCTTATGTTTAAGAGCATCTGTATAGGCTCCACTTTCTGTTCCAAAAAATGTAGAACTAGACAAGGTATCTACCACAGTTGATATGTTTAAGCTTTCAAACGCTTTATGCCTTCTGGAAGATAATTTATGAATTAATTTTGCGGCAGTTGTTTTACCAGTACCGGTTTCACCAAGAAGTAATACAGGATTTTCGTTAGTAGCAGCCTTCTGAATTCCTTGTCTTACATCTTCAATTAGTTTTGAATGTCCACAGAAAAAGCCCATAATCGAAGTGTTTTTTATACTTTGAATACCATATTTCTGAATATCAATTTTTTGGGTCTGGTATTCAATACTTCTCGAAATCTTTTTTAAAAAGTTTTGAAATGATGGTGCCTCGCAGGGAAATGTAAGTATATTACAAAAAGTCTTTTCAACCCTTACCTGGGCTATATCAGAAATATCAGGAAAAACTAAACAGGCTATCCTATTTAAATCATTGGAATTTAAAATTGCATTGTAATTTTTATCATCTGTAAAAAGTTCTGCATCAAATATAGGTATTGCTTCATATTCGGATGGAAATGTTGTAAATCCATTTATCACCGAAATAGATGCTACACTTTCAAATAATGAACCGAAACACCTGCCAACACTCACTCTTTGAGTTATAAAAGAGACCTTGAAATGTACGTTTGTCAAAGGAACCTCTAATACGTCGAGTCAAGGCACGCTCACGCTTAAAGCCTTGACTTCGCCGTTTTGAGGGTTTTGTAATAAACCCTCAATTAAAAATAAAGTACAAATACATTTTTAACTTTCTAACTGGAGATTTTTATTTAATTATTTTTTCTTAAATAGACGGTACCATACCAAAACTAATACGTACCAAAGATAAGGGAGTAATAAAAATATTTTAAATGGATTGTGGAGAATTTCAACAAAAATTTCGTGCCCTTTATTAAAAGTTTTTTCTTTCACTCTTTTTATTCGTTCTGAAAAAATTCCAAAGGCATCTTTGTAATACAAAAAGATACTTGAAGAAAATCTATTTCGACGTCTATAAGCCCAGCAATTTTTTTCTTTAATGCCATCACTAATCAAGACTAAAGAAGGTTGTGCCTTAAAAATGGCCTGAACAATATCATCTTCTACAGTTTTTGGATAATAACCAATGTAACGTCCTAAAATGCGAAGGTTTGTAAATGTATCGCGAATATTATGTTCAGCTTTTGATAAAGTTTTTTCACTTGAACCGAAAAGATAAAGTGACTTGAAATGAGAATCAAGAATAGAAAGGATTTGTATTACAGCATCAAAAGGATTATAGCGAACTGGTACATTGAGCTTCAAAAACTTAGCTCCGCCCAAAATACTCTTTGATATTGGCAAAATTAAATCTGCATTTTTAATACAATCAGCATAATCACCCTTATGACGTGCTTTTAAAAGATTCCATATAGAAAGAAAAACAATCTGTTTTGTACCAGGTCTAGCAAGCAACTCCAGGATTTCATTTTCCAGATTTTCAGGTGAACAGATATCTACAGGTACACCAAGTAAAGAAATTCTTTCAATTGACATATTTCATTCCTTCTATTATCAAGTTTTATCTTAATTAATGGCAGATTGAACCGCGGCAATACCATACAAGGCTGCAGTTTCACATCTTAATATATTTACGGCAAAATGAATTGGGTGAAAAAGCCCTTTTTCTTCTAAAAGAGAAACTTCTTCCGGACTTATTCCACCTTCACTTCCAACCGCAATTGCCAGCCTTCCTGCTCCAGAATTTTCAGAAATAACCTTTTTAAGATTATCTTTACAATCATCCCGTTCTGACAAAACAAATCCCAAGGCCTTTAAATCCTTATCTTCATCATTCTTTTGATTCCAAAGTTCCAAGGCTTCTTGCAAGGTCATTGGAGACAAAATTTTTGTATCTACGGGAGAACCTGACTGCTGACGGGCCTCTTTTATAATTCTTTCAATACGTTCTTTTTTATTTCCTTCCAAGGCATAAAGGCTATTTTTTTCGCTGTATTCACCAATAACAGGAATGATAAAGGCTACACCACACTCGGTTGCCTGACGAACAATCTGCTCAAGCTTCTGGGCCTTTGGTAAAAATTGAAAAAGCCAGTACTCTACCAACGGAAGTTTTCCTTCCAGCTGACTGGACTGCACACCCCTTGTAATAGATTTTTCAACTTCATCATCTGAATTTGTGGCACAAAACTGTAAAGTAACTTTTTTTGCCTTATCGTCGATTTTGGCAACTGTAGTATTTTGAAGCTTTCCATCTGGCAGACGCACATTGAGCATATCGCCAACTTTCACACGAAGAACTTGCCTCAAATATCGAAAGTCTTTTCCTTCCAGCGAGACAAGTCCATTTTTTACAGTTTGTTTTTCAAGGATAAACTGACGCATATTTTATTTTGACTCAGAATCCTTAGCCATATTTGCTTCAGCTTCTTCTTGAAGTTGTTTTAAGGTCTTTGTATTTTTTACTAGATTTGCAAAACCGCCTTTCTCAATGATTTTTATAGCTTCATTTAGCTGCAAGTCCCAATCTAAATCATAAAGAGCGGCTGGCTGTAATCTTTGTACCTGAACTCTAATCAAACGTCTAACTAAACGTTCCTCAAATCCATATTCTTTTGAAATTTTTACAGCGGCAAGAGCAATATCTGCCTCTGACATATTAGGATTTTTTTCTACAAGATCAGAAATTACATTTGAATTAAGCATTTCAATGTATTTCTTTTCTTCATCTTCTGTAAATTTTTTAAGATTTGAAATTTCTAAATCTGGAGGAATACCAATTTTATCGATATTTATGTCACTTGGAGTGTAATAACGGGCTGTTGTATACTTAAAACCTTCTGAATAATTGTAAGTCAGATATCGAATTTGCTGAACTGATCCTTTTCCATAAGTTCTTTCTCCAACCAGGTAGGCACGGTGATAATCTTTTAAGGCACCGGCAACAATTTCTGATGCTGAAGCAGAACCTCTGTTTATAAGAACAACAACAGGTATGTCTTTTTTTACAGTTGTAGATGATGATGAAGCGGTAAACTGCTGATTTTCAGTTGGAATACGGCTCTTTGTAGAAACAATTGGTCCTTCACTAATAAATTTATCAGCTACACTAACACCACTATTAAGGAGTCCGCCTCCATTATCACGAAGGTCCATAATTAGGCCTGTATAATTATTTGCCTGAAATTTATCTAAGGCATCTTGCAAACGAATTGGAGTTTCTGGGGTAAACTGAATAAGTCTTACATAACCAATAGAAGTTCCTTCTATCATTCCATATTTTACAGTTGGAACCTCAATTAGAGCACGAACTAAAGTTACATCAAACTTCATGTTTGCTCCACGTAAAATTGTAATTGTTACTGGAGTTCCAATTTCTCCACGAAGCTTCAAAAGTACTTCGTTCATGGTCATTGGAGGAGTTGGTTCACCTTCGATTGCAATAATTTTATCACCCGACTGAATGCCTGCCTTTGCTCCAGGGCTATCTTCAACTGGAGAAGCAACTTCAACATAGGCAGGTTTTTCTTGAGTATTTTCTGTAGGTTTTGAAATGGTAAGACCTACACCACCAAAATTTCCAGATGTAGTATCATTCATACCTCTCATTGAATCTGGATCCAGATAAACTGTATATGGATCTCCAATTGCCTCCATCATCCCCTTTAGTGCACCTTCGTACAGAATTTTTGGGTCCAGTTCATCTACATAATTTTGTAAAATCTGATCAAAGACATAATTAAAACGTTTAATATACTGGAAACTTGAAAGTTTAAGTTCGGAATCTGCAGAAGATTGGGAAAAACACTGAGATACAGCAAGCAAAAAACAAACGGCGAAGGCCTTATATGATTTTTTCATGCCATATATTGTATGTCAGAGACATCAAAAAATCTAGTTATGTTTACCTATTATATATCCTAATTCTGATAATTCACTTTTACATACAAACATGCTATAATTTTTCTCATGTCACAAATAATTCCAGTAGCAAGTGGAAAAGGTGGTGTTGGAAAAAGTCTCCTTTCCGCTAACTTAGCAATCGCATTAGGACAGCAGGGAAAAAAGGTCGTTCTAGTTGACCTTGACCTTGGTGCTTCAAACCTTCACTTAGTAATTGGCCAGCATCCAGGAACAGCCAGTCTTGGTTCATGGTTTACCGAAAAATCAGATTTTAAAGATATAATTCTTCCAACTGACTACCAGAACGTAAGCTTTATTGCAGGAGATAGTCAGATTCCTGATTTAACTTCTCTAAAACATGTGCAAAAAGTTAAACTCATCAGAAATCTGAAAAACATTGACTGTGACTACGTTATTTTAGACCTTGGAGCAGGAACTCACCAGTTCATTTTGGATATGTTCCTTCTTTCCCCACAAGGAATTATTGTTTCAGCCCCTGCTGTTACTGCAACCCTGAACGGTTATCTTTTCCTTAAAAATGCAGTTTTCCGCCTTTTATACACAACTTTCAAAAGAGGAACTCCAGGACGTGCATTCCTTGACCAGATTAAATCTGACTCAAAAGCAATGCAGAAACTTTATATTCCTCAGTTGATTCAGGGACTTGCAAAAGCAGATCCAAATACAACTCAGATTTTTATAAATCGAATGCAGGAATTCCGTCCACGTTTGGTTATGAATATGATTGAAGATCCTAAAGATGCAGATAGAGCACAAAGAATAAAAGCTTCCTGCAATCAGTATTTAGGTCTTGAAATTGAATACCTTGGTCTTATGTACCGCGATATGCTGCAGGATAAGGCCTTAGCTTCACAATTACCAGTTGTAGTTTATAAACCTCAATCAGTTCTTGGCCAGGCCATCTACCGAATTGCCGACAAGGTTATTTCGGCTCCAGCACATAAGTTTGATTCAGATTTTGACCCTGCAGATGTTAGTGGAGACAACTTCCAAAATGCAGAAGAAGAAGCTACAGATGACTATAACTTCAAGCTTTCTGGTATTGATGATTTAGTTTCCGGCGGTTCACTTTCAATTGGCGAACTTGCAGAAATGATTAAGACTCAGCAATACGAATTAACCCAAATTAGAAAAGAAAATAACCTTCTAAAATCAAAACTTATTAAAGCTGCTCAACAAGGTTTTAAGGTTTAATTTCAAAAAGGAAAAAAAATGTTTTTATATTTGAATTATCCATCGTGGATTCACCCACAAATCTTTCCTGGTATTAAGTTCCTTGGACTTTTACGCTGGTACAGTTTGATGTATGTATTCGCCTTTGTAACTGCATACTTTGTATTAAAAAAGGTTGCAAAAGAAGGTGCCCTTGATACTCCATCCTATAAATTTATAGAAGATGATTTATTTTCATTCATTTCAACAGGAATTGTTTTCCTTTTGCTTGGGGCAAGAATTGGATCTTCCCTTATCTACGACAGGACAGGCATGTGGAAAACTCCATGGTTAATTTTCTGGCCATTTGATGCACAGGGTAATTTTACTGGACTAGCCGGTATGTCTTACCACGGTGGATTTATAGGCGGACTTTTAGGAATGATTATCTGGTGTAAACGTCATAAAAAGCCTTTCTGGAAATGGTGTGATGCAATGTGTACTGCAATTCCAATCGGTTATACATTTGGACGCATTGGTAACTTCTTAAATGGCGAACTCTATGGAAGAATTACAACTATGCCTTGGGGAATTATATTCCCTGGAGCAGAACGTTTTTCTGCCAATATTGAATGGGTTCAGGAATTTGCTCAGAAGATTGGAATGGATATTTCTTCAACAAGACTTGTTAATTTACCAAGACACCCAAGTCAGCTTTATGAAGCACTTTTTGAAGGAATTATTCTTTTCTTAATCATTTGGTTTACTCGTAAACATAAAAAATTTGACGGTCAACTAGGACTTACTTATGCAGGTGGATATGGACTTTTCCGTTTCTTTATAGAATATTTCCGTGAACCAGATGCAGATATTGGATACAGAATTGCAAAAGATGCTTCGGCACCTATTTATACAAACACATCACTTTTGAACTTTTCAACAGGACAGATTTTGTGTTTTATCATGATTGTTTTTGCAATTACCACAACAGTTATTCTATTGATTAAACAAAAAAAGCAGGAGAAAAAATAAATGACCATTTTACAAGCTTTATCTTTAGGAGCCTTACAGGGACTTGCAGAATTTCTGCCAATTTCTTCATCAGGCCACCTTGCCGTAGCTCAAAATCTTTTTGGACTTACAGATTTACCACTTTTGTTTGATGTTTTACTGCATCTTGCTACACTTCTTGCAGTTTGTATTTATTTCTGGAAAAAAATCTGGGCTCTCTTAAAATGCCTTGGACGCTGGATTGCAAGAAAACCTATGCCAGAAAATCAGATTTCAGATGATTTACTTTGTGGAACAGATGAAAGAGGTCGTAAGGCCATTATCGCAATCATTCTTTCTACCCTGGTAACAGGAGTTATGGGAATTGTTACAAGCAAACTTATTCCTGAAATGCCTATAAAAGTAACTTGTGCAGGATTTATTTTTACAGCACTTCTTTTGATTGTTTCTGCAATTATTGGAAAAAAACGAGCTGAAAAAGCCAATGCCTCAGATAATGAAAAAGGAATTACATGGATTCAGGCCCTTGTAATTGGTTTTATGCAGGGAATTGGAACTTTGCCAGGTGTAAGCCGTTCTGGTTCTACAATTGCCGGTGCCATGTTTTCTGGTCTTGACCGTAAAATTGCAGGCGACTACTCTTTTATCATATCAATTCCAGCAATTTTGGGTGCCTTTATTCTTGAAGTTAAAGATTTAGATGAAGTTTCTGGATCAATCGGATTAGCTCCAATTATGGTTGGTTGTACAGCAGCCTTTATAGTTGGATACCTTTCTTTAGCCCTTTTGATGAAGATGATTCGAAAAGGCAAACTCCAGTGGTTTGCAGCTTACCTGATTCCACTTGGAATATTAGGAATGATTTTCCTACACTAAAATTGAATTATAATCTCTAAGGAGGAGTTATATGAAATTAAGTAAAAAAGCAGCCTTTGTATTAGGTGCATTTCTTTTATCAACCCCAATGATTTTTGCTGATTCAAAATTAAACAAGGAAATAGCAGCCCTTGAACTTGAACTTACAAAAATGAACACAAAAATTGGCGAATATGCAGATATGTCTGAAGCCAAACTTACAAAGTTGAAGGAAAAAACTAAAAAAACACTTAACAAAAAGAAAGCTGCAGCAAAAAAAGAACTTGAAAAAGACACAAAAAAAGCAAAAAAGAACTTAAAAGAAGCCGGCAATTCTATTAAAGATGCTGGAAAGGAAGTTGGAAAAACTGTTTCAAACTTCTTTGACTAATTTTTAATTATGCAAAAGGTCTTTATACAAGCGGCGGAACTAGAAAAACTTTCAAAAGAAAAGTTCTCTATTCCGCCTTTTTTAATGATGGAAAACGCTGCCAGAAAAATGGCAGATTTCATCATCAGTAAAAATCCAGAATCTGTTCTCATTCTCTGTGGAAAAGGCAACAATGGTGGCGACGGCTATGCCCTGGCTCGAATGCTTTTAGATAAGTGTCAGGTTTTGGTTTATTGCCAGGAAAGTCCAAATACCCAGGAAGCCCAAGTGCAATACCAAATGTGTATTAAACTTGGCGTAAAAATTGTCACAGATTTTATTTTACCAGAAAAAAAGCCGTCCGTAATTGTAGATTGTCTTTATGGAATTGGTTTTCACGGTAATTTGAAAGAGCCAATAAAAAAACTTCTTGATCAGGTAAATCAAATTGACTGCCTTAAGGTTGCCTGCGACATTCCTTCTTGACTATATTTTAAGGCCGACTACACAATTACTATGGGCGAAGAAAAAACTTCCCTTTATTCCGACCCTGCAAAGGCTGTATGCGGACAAATTATTCTTGCCGATTTAGGCATTCCAAGAAATTTATTTGAAAGTACCAAAACTGCCGATGCCTATCTTATTGAAGAAACAGACCTTAAGCTTCCACAAAGAACAAATCCTGCAGCCCACAAGGGAACTTATGGGCATACCTGCGTTATTGCCGGTCAAAAATCGGGTGCCGCAATTATTGCAGCGAGTGCGGCTTTACATTTTGGAAGTGGTCTTACCAGCCTAATTAAAACTTCTGAATCAAACCTGGAGCAGTTTAAAATTTCTCCCCAACTTATGATTGCAGATTCAATTCCAGCAAAAGCAAGTGCCCTTGTAATAGGACCAGGTTTTGCTGGCCAAAGTGATAAAGAATTGCGGGTCTTTATCAACTGGTTTAAAAATACAAACAAGAGTGCTTTAGTTTTAGATGCAGGAATTTTTTCTTTAGAAAATCTCTGCTCCATTCTTGAAGAATTGAATAAACTTGATGGTGGTAGAATTATCCTCACTCCTCATCTTTCTGAATGCCAAAAACTTTTTTCTAAAATAAAGGAATCGCATCAGGAGCTGGAACTTTCTGATGAAGAATTTAGCGTAAAAAATCTTGCTAACTCAGCGGAAAGTAAAATTAAACTTGGAAAAATCTTTAATCAACTTTATCCAAATACTACTCTGGTAATGAAAAGTGCCAACACCTTTATTGCTAGTGGGGGACAGACCTATATCTGTAAAGATGGAGTTCAAAGCCTTGCAAAAGGTGGTAGTGGAGATGTTCTTGCTGGCATGTTAGGCTCACTTTTAGCCCAGGGGTATTCATGCCTGGATGCAGCAATTACAGGGGTAGAAGAACATGCAATTGCTGCAAAAAAAATTGGAAACGAGGCTTACGACCTTTCTCCAGAAAAACTAATTGAAAATATTTAATCTGAGCCAAATTTTAGCTTTTCTTGACCGCCTTTTTCATTATCACTAAAATATCAAAATACCGCAATGACGTGGTTGTTTCACAGGAGCTCTCTATGACAAATGTAAATGTACCTGAGATTTTTGGAAGTTTGGTTTTTAATCAGACTGTTATGAAAGAAACCCTGCCTGCCGAGACTTACAAAGCCCTTAAGCACACAATGGAAAATGGTACACCTCTTAATCTTGAGGTTGCAAATCAGGTTGCTGAAGCAATGAAAAACTGGGCAATTTCTAAGGGAGCTACACACTATTCACACTGGTTCCAGCCTTTAACTGGAATTACCGCCGAAAAACACGACAGTTTTTTAACTCCTTCAGATGAAGGAAAAATCATAATGAATTTTAGTGGAAAAGAGTTGATAAAGGGTGAACCAGATGCTTCATCTTTCCCTAATGGCGGAAAACGTTCTACTTTTGAAGCTCGCGGTTATACTGTTTGGGATCCAACATCTTATCCTTTTGTAAAAGATCATACTCTTTGTATTCCAACAGCTTTCTGTTCTTACACAGGTGAAGCTCTTGATAAAAAAACTCCTCTTTTACGCTCAATGGAAGCAATAAACGAACAGGGACTTAGAATTCTTAAGCTTTTTGGAAATAAGGCAAATCATATTACAACAACAATGGGTCCTGAACAGGAATACTTCCTCATTGACGAAAAACTTTACCAAAAACGCAAAGACCTTAAAATGTGTGGTCGTACACTCTTTGGTTCACGTCCTGTAAAAGGTCAAGAGATGGATGACCAGTACTTTGCAGCAATCAAGCCTCGTGTAATTAAATACATGGAAGATTTGAACGAAGAACTCTGGAAACTTGGAATTTACAGTAAAACTGAACACAACGAAGTTGCTCCTGCCCAGCACGAAATGGCACCTATTTTTACAACAAGTAACCTGGCCGCTGACCAGAATCAGTTGACTATGGAGATAATGAAAAAGGTTGCCAGACGTCACGGTTTAATCTGTTTATTGCACGAAAAGCCTTTTGAAGGTGTAAACGGAAGTGGTAAACACAACAACTGGTCAATTGCAACTGATCTTGGCGAAAACCTTTTTGCACCAGGAAAAACTCCTCGTGACAATGCCCAATTCCTCCTTTTCCTTACAGCTGTAATCAAAGCCGTAGATGAAAATCAGGACCTCCTGCGCTATTCAGTTGCATCTGCCGGAAACGATCACCGTCTCGGAGCAAACGAAGCACCTCCTGCAATCATCTCAATTTATGTTGGTGACGAACTAGACGCTGTACTCAAGGCTATAAAAAATGGAACAGCCTACGACGGTAAACACGGCGGAAAAATGACTATTGGAGTTGATGTTTTACCACCAATTCCAAAGGATTCAACAGACCGCAACCGTACATCACCATTTGCATTTACTGGAAATAGATTTGAATTCCGTTCTGTAGGAAGTTCCCTTTCCATAAGCGGACCTAACACAATAATGAACGCAATTTTGGCAGACAGCCTTAAAACTTTTGCAGATGAACTCGAAGCTTCCAAAGATTTTGACAAAGACCTGCAAAAACTTATTAAACGCGAAATTACTGCTCACTGGCGTATTCTTTTCAACGGAAACGGTTATGGACAGGAATGGATAGAAGAAGCAGAACGTCGTGGTCTTAAAAACTACCGTACAACTCCAAAAGCAATTGAACATTATCTTGATCAGAAAAATATTGATCTCTTTACTCGACTTGGCATTTATACTGCTGAAGAAATGAAGAGTCATTATGACATCAAACTGGAAAAATACTGTCAGGTAATAAACATTGAAGCAAATACTATGCTTGAAATGGTTCACAAGGATATTATGCCTGCCGCCTTTAAGTATATGAATGTACTTGCTGATACAGAATTTAAGATGCAGAGAGTTTGTGCAATGTGCGAAGCGGGTCTTAAACTTATGGAAAAATTAAATACTCTTGTAAACGATCTTTCAAACAAAGCAGACGAACTTTCTAAGAAGCATGAAGAAACTCGTGCAATTGGAGATTTGATGAAGAAGGCCCATGCTTATGCAAAAGTTGTTCTTCCTGCAATGGAAGAAGTTCGCAGCATAGCAGACCAGATTGAAGATTTACTTGGAGAAGAATACATGCCTTACCCAAGTTATGAAAACCTGCTTTATTCAGTACAGTAATTATTACGAGGTAATTATGATTAAATTCGAAGGATTTATGCATGGTGTAAACCTAGGCGGCTGGTACTCTCAGTGTAATCACACAAAAGAAAGATATGACAACTTCATCAAAGAAGAAGATTTTAAAACAATCAAAAGCTGGGGACTCGATCACATAAGACTTCCAATTGACTATAATCTTGTAGAAACTGATAATGGCACACCACTCGAAGAAGGTTTTGACAGAATTAGAAAGGCTGCTACCTGGTGTAAAAATAACAATCTTAACATGATTCTTGACCTCCACAAAACAGCAGGATATTCCTTTGATGCTGGAGAAAAAGAAGCAGGATTTTTTGACAACCCTGATTATCAGGAACGTTTTTACAAACTCTGGGAAAGATTAGCTGCAAACTTTGCTGATTTTTTCAAAGACAGTAAAAATGAAATCTGTTTCGAATTACTGAATGAAGTTACAGATCAGGCCTTCTGCAAAAAATGGAATGCAATCGCTAAAAATTGTATCCAGAGAATCAGAGCTATTAGTCCTGATGTAAAAATTCTGGTTGGAAGTTACTGGAACAATTCTGTTGCATCTGTAAAAGACCTGGATCCTCCATATGATGAAAATATCGTTTACAATTTCCACTGTTACGATCCTTTACTTTTTACACATCAGGGAGCACCTTGGGTTGGTCCAAAAATGAATCCAGATTTCAGATTCCCTCTAAAATCAACATTTGCAGACTACATTAAAATGACAGAAGCAAAAGTTGGCCAGATTGGAACTGTTTTCTCAGCCTTCTCTTCAGACGCTACAATCGATGAAAACTATTTTGAAACAATTTTTGCCGAAGCAATAGAAACTGCAGAAAAACGCAATGTAAGACTGTATTGTGGTGAATATGGAGTTATCGATAAGGCTTCTACAAAAGATACTCTTGAATGGTACCGGCTTATTTCCAACATTTTCAACAAATACGGAATTGGTCGTTCAGCCTGGAGTTTCCGTCAGATGGATTTTGGATTAAGTGATGAACGACTCGATTCAAGCCGCTCAGAACTCCTAAAATACCTCTAAACAAAAAAAGCTGTCCTGTATGAAATTAAACTTTCAAAAAGGACAGCTTTTTTTATACGTAAAGTATGATTAAAGTTTTCCGCTTTCTGCAGCTCCAGGAAGACCAATATCCTTGCGGTAGAAAGCACCTTCAAACTTAACGGCACTTACCCCCTGATAAGCCTTCTGCCAGGCTTCCTTAAAAGTCTTTCCATAAGCAGAACATGCAAGAACACGACCACCACTTGTAAGAAGGTCTTTCTGGTTTCTACGTCCTGCAACAGCTCCTGCAACAAAAACTTTTGCACCACTTGCTTTAAGCAAATTTTCATTAAAGGTGATTTCACATCCCTTCTTGTATTCTCCAGGATATCCGCCACTTACAACAACTGGTGCAACCTGATATCCAGGCTTCCACTTCATTTCAAAATTTTTCAATGTACCGTTCAAAATTGCAGTACACATATTTGCAAAGTCAAAATCCATTAAAGGAAGAACAGCCTGAGTTTCTGGATCACCAAGACGAACATTATATTCAAGAAGTTTTGGACCATTTTTAGTAAGCATAACACCAAAGAAGATAAATCCACGATAATCAAACTTCTCTTTAATAAGACCGTTCAAAGTTGGTTCAAGAATATCTTTAGAGAACTGAGCCATAATTGCTGGAGTAACATCATCAAGAGGAGAAACAGCTCCCATTCCACCAGTGTTAGGACCTTTTGCTCCATCCATAAGACGTTTATGATCGCGTGCAGGCTGGAATGCTTTAATTGTTGCATTTCCACTAAGAGCATATTCTGGAGTAACAGAAACGGCAGCTAAAACAGAAATCTCAACACCTTCAAGATAATCTTCAATAACAAGTTTCTTTCCGGCACTTCCAACTCTTCCGCTTTCCATCAAATCTTCAACAGCAGCAAGAGCTTCTTCTACAGTTGCAGCAACTACAACGCCCTTTCCAGCAGCCAATCCATCAGCTTTAATAACGATTGGAGCACCATGTTTCTTTACATATTCGCAGGCAGCATCTTTAGAAGTAAAAGTTTCACTGGCAGCACAAGCAACGCCATATTTCTTCATAAATGCTTTTGAAAGATCTTTACTGGCTTCAAGCTGAGCACCAGCCTTTTTAGGACCAACACAAGGAATATCAGCCTTCCAGAATTCATCTGCCAAGCCTTCTGCCAAAGGATCTTCAGGTCCAATTACAGCCATACGACAATTTTCATGCTTGGCAATTGCTACATAAGGATTTTCACCCTCTGCAATATAATCACATGCTTTTGGATCAATGTTTACACACTTTTCTTCGTAAGCAGTTCCACCATTACCTGGTACAACAATAACTTTATCAACAACTGAGCTCTGGGCTAATTTCCAGCAGATGGTGTGCTCACGACCACCACTACCTACTACGATTATATTCATAATCTGTATTTTATAGAAAAATATAGTCTCTTACAAGGATTTAGAATAAGGCCTTTGAAAGCAAAAAAAATCCGTTATAATAAAAATATGATAAAAATTACGATTTACAATGAATATGTACACGAACAGGAATACGAAGGAATAAGAAAGATATACCCTCAGGGAATACATGGCTGCCTTAAAACTATTTTTCCAGAAGACCAGTACAAAGTTAGAACAGCAACATTTGAAGATAAAGAACACGGTCTTACAGATCAGCTTTTAGATGATACAGATGTTTTGCTTTACTGGAGTCATGCCAAACAGGAAGAATTTTCTGACCAGGTTGCTCAGAGGATTCGTAACCATGTTTTAGGTGGAATGGGCTTTATCGGCCTGCACTCAGCCCATTTTTCAAAGCCTATGAAAATGCTTTTGGGAACTTCCATGTCTTTGAAATGGCAGAACAATCATTCCGAAAAGCTCTGGTGCACATGTCCTACACACCCAATTGCCAATGGACTTCCAGAATTTTTTGAATTAGAAAAAGAGGAAATGTACGGAGAGTTTTTTGATATTCCAAAACCTGATGATGTAATTTACACAGCAAGTTTTTCTGGCGGACAGGTTTTTAGAGCGGCCTGCACCTGGACTCGAGGACTTGGCAAAATCTTTTATCTGCAACCAGGACACGAAGAATACCCAAACTACTACAACGAAAACATCCGTAAACTTATAAAAAATGCAGCAGACTGGTGCTATAATCCAAACCATAAAAACAGTCCCTTAGACTGCATCGAGGTAAAATGATAATTTCCACTTTTTATGACCATATTTTACAGGCAAAAGAACAGAGCAAAAAAGAACTGCCAGAGCTTCTGAATTATGTAAAAGCATGTGGTATTTCCGCTGTTGAAATCAATCTTAAATATTTACAGGAACATGAAGAAACTTTATTTCTTTTGCGGGATGCCGGTCTTAAAATTTCTTGTATTTACGAAACCCATGATCTTTTAAACAAGAATGATATAGAAAGTGCAAAAAAACACATAGATTTTGCAGAACAAACAGGAGCCCGCCGAATCTTAATCATTCCAGGTTATTTTGAACAGGACCAGGCCCATCAGTTTGACAATGCCTTAAACTATGAAAATGTAGCAAAATTGATGGAGAAAAATCAGGCTATTCAAAGGGCTAAAAATTCTTTAGTGCAAATCTGTCAGTATGCTCAAAAAACAAATGTTCTTGTCACTTTTGAAGATTATGATTATTGGACCTCGCCCTGTTCACATATGTTGCAATTACTGTGGTGGTTTAAGAACGTACCAGGTCTTTATCACACTTTTGACATGGGTAACTATGCATATTCCCAAGAAGATGTAGAAGAGGCATTTGAATTATTAAAAGATTATATTGTTCATGTTCACTGTAAGGACAGGGGTCCCGAGCTTGCCTGTGTACCTACTGGAGGTGGACTTCTACCAATTGCAAATTTAGTACAAAAGCTTAAGAAACAGGGCTATCAGGACTATTTTGCAATAGAACACTTTGATGCCCCTAATCAGATTGAATATCTTAAAAAATCTGCTGATTTTTTGAAAGGCCTTTAATTATCTCCACGTGACTTGTGACAATTAGAACAGCCAAGCACGTGAACATGTTTTTTACCAAGACTCTTATTAAAAAGGCGAGCAGTTAAACTCTGATTACCTGCAACTTCTTTATGACATACAGGACAAATACGCTTTAATCCCGGTTCACATTTTGGATAGCAATGAGGACAGCCCCAGACGGTCATTAACTGATCTGGAACATTCATTGGTCTATAAACCTTAGAAATTAGATTTTCACCAACAAATAAATCAGAAGAACAAAGCGGACATTTTACGTTTTGAACTATTTTTTTCTTAGCATTTTTTAGCTTCTGCTTTTGACTATATCTTAAATACCAGAAGATTAAGGCTACAATTACACAGACTGCAGCACCCATTAATAAATATTCCACGTTTTTATTATAACCTCTTTTTTATTACTCTAAAAAAAAACTTAAAAAAAATCAAAAAAAATTAAAATTTTACTAAACATTTTTTTCCACCTTCCGATTCATTAAATATAAGGGTGGTGGAAACCCAATAGGATAAACCACGTCGTGGTTCCAAAAAACATTTGTGTTCTTTGAGCCTTATGTTTTTATCCCCACCATGTGTTTTATCTAATTATTAACCTAGCTTATAAGGAGATTATTATGGTTATTAATCACAATATGAGTGCTATGTTCGCTCAGCGTTCCCAGGGAATTCAGGACCTCAATCAGCAGAAATCAATGGAAAAACTTTCTTCTGGTATGAGAATTAATCGTGCCGGCGATGACGCTTCTGGACTCGCAGTTTCTGAAAAAATGCGTGCACAGATCCGCGGTTTGAACCAGGCTTCTACAAACGCCCAGAATGGTATTTCTTTCATTCAGACAACTGAAGGATATTTACAGGAAACAACAGATATCGTACAGCGTATTCGTGAATTGGCTGTTCAGTCTTCAAATGGTATCTACTCTTCAGAAGACCGTATGCAGATCCAGGTTGAAGTTTCATCTTTGATCGCAGAAGTTGACCGCATCGCTTCTACAGCACAGTTCAACGGTATGAACATGCTTACAGGACGTTTCGCTCGCCCAACAGGTGAAAACGTTGTTACAGGTTCTATGTGGTTCCATATTGGTGCAAACATGGATCAGAGAACACAGGTATATATTGGAACAATGTCAGCTATGGCTCTTGGTCTCCGCAATGTTGGTGATGAATCAATCATGTCTTTGGAAACTCCAGACGAAGCTAACCGCGCAATCGGAACTTTGGATGAAGCTTTAATGAAGATCAACAAACAGCGTGCTGACCTTGGTGCTTACCAGAACCGCCTCGAAAAGACAGTAACAGGACTTGATATTGGTGCTGAAAACCTCCAGGCTTCTGAATCACGCATCCGTGATACAGACATGGCTGAAGAAATGGTTAGATTCACAAGTTCTAACGTACTCTCTCAGGCTGGTACAGCAATGCTTTCACAGGCAAATCAGCAGAGCCAGAACGTTCTCAGCTTGCTCCGCTAGTTAATAACCAAATGTATATAAAAAAAGCTCTTCGCAAGAAGGGCTTTTTTTGTTTTAAAAGGAATACTGTGAAAGCATTGCTGTAAGCGAATGCATCACAGGCAAATCATGCCGAAGATAGCAAATGCGTTAAAAAAAACAGTCGTGACTGTTTTTTAGCATTTACCTCTGAGGCGGCTCGCGAGATTTATCGAGCGCAGAGCCAGAACGTTCTCAGCTTGCTCCGCTAGTTAATAACCAAATGTATATAAAAAAAGCTCTTCGCAAGAAGGGCTTTTTTTGTTTTAAAAGGAATATTGTGAAAGCATTGCTGTAAGCGAATGCGTCACAGGCAAATCATGCCGAAGATAGCAAATGCGTTAAAAAAAACAGTCCATCGTGACTGTTTTTTAGCATTTACCTCTGAGGCGGCTCGCGAGATTTATCGAGCGCAGAAGATAGCAAATGCGTAAAAAAAAACTTCCACAATTCGGGAAGTTTTTTTTATATCACAAAACTTTATGTTATAGAGTTTGATATTATCCTAAGAAAATATCACCTTGTTCGCTAATTGTAATAATGGCCTTACAGTTTGTGCAGCGGAAACGTCCAGCACGAGAAGCCTGAACGCTCTTTCCACAAGAAGGACATGTAAGCAATTTAGGGAACACATTACCTGTTGCTTTATCGCCATCGTGTCGCAAATATTCAATTGCTTCTTCAGTTGTTTCTTTTAAGTTAAAGAATTGTGAGAATCCCAAAATCTGGAATACTTCTGCAACCTTTTCCTGTACTTCGGAAAGTACAATATCTCCACCCTTAACCTTTACCATCTTTAATAAGATTGTAAAGGAACCAAGGCCTGTTGAAGATACATAGGAAAGGGCTCCACAATTAAACAATAAATTAAAATAACCAGCTCCAATTACTTTTGTAAGCTGTTTCTGAAAAAATGACGAATTGTAAGTGTCGATATAACCTTCTAGTACAACCATGCAGCTATTTTCAACACCAGGAATCTTGTGCAAGGTAATTTTTAATGAATCATCTTTGTCATTATCAAATCCTGATACAATAGAATTGTTAGATTCCATTCTGTTACACCCCTTACAATATTTTTTTTCTTATAACCTTATAAATAATAACCTTAAAAAATAAAATTGTCCATTTAATTCTTATAAGTTAAAAAAAATTCTAGTTTTTTACTACAATAAAAACAGTTATTTTTTTTTAAAGTTATGATTACATTGAATTTCTGCCTCTAAAACTTAGGCTCAAAGTCCTCTTATCAACATATTCAAGGTCTCCACCAACAGGAATGCCAGTTGCAAGTCTGGTGACCTTTGGTTTTACAGAAATTTGCAGTTCATTAATCACTTTATTTAAATATAAGGCAGTTGAATCACCTTCTACTGTAGGATTAGTGGCCAAAATCACTTCTGTCACATTTCCATTTCTAATTCTATTTAAAAGAGGCTGTATAGAAAGCTGAGCAGGCCCAAGGCCTTCAAGAGGCTTAATTAAACCACCCAAAACATGATAAAGACCCTTAAATTCTCCGTAAGATTCAAAAGTAGTAACATCCTGAGGCTGTTCAACTACACAAATCTGAGATTTATCTCTCATTGGATCAGAACAAATAGGACAAGGATCTGTTTCAGTCCAGTTTCCACAAATTGAACATGGTTTTATTTTTTCCTGCAAGCTGGCAAGATTTTGGGCAAAATGTTGTACATAAGAGACATCCTGTTTTAAAAGCCAGTTCACCATCCTTATTGCACTTTTTTTACCAATTCCTGGAAGCCGAGAAAAATTACCTGCCAATTCGTCAAATGCGTTCATTCTTATAACCCGAATTTACTCAAATCCATTCCACCCAAGAGTGATTGAGACTTGGCCTTTATTTGTTCCTGGACATTTTCTATTGCATTTTTATGAGCAGCTACAATTAAATCTTCAAGCATCTGAACATCGCGATTATCTACACAAATTGGATCAAGTTTAATTCCCATCATCTCAAACTTACCATTAAGTGTTATTGTTACCATGCGACCGCCAGAAGAACCTTCTGCTCTAATATCAGCTAATTCAGCCTGAAGCTTTTCTGACTGTTCTTTAATAGCCTGAGTATTTTTTAATAAATCAAATGGATTCATTCTACATCTTCCCGGCAACTATAGTGCCTTTAAAAGTATCTACTAAAAGTGCAACCTGATTTGGAATCTGGGCAGGCACTTTATTTTCCTGAATTTGCTCTTCCTGTAAAGATACCTTAAACTCCATCTGTTTTCCACAAACATTTGAAATTTCTTTTGCGATTACAGGAATCTTTTTATTTATCAATTCCAGATCATAGGAATTTACAACTGTGGTAATAACTTGATTCTGGGTAACCTTCCACAAACCTGTAACTTCTAGATTAGAGGCAGCAAAACCATCTGTAACAGACAAGGCTGCCATTACACTACCTCTCAACTGGGCAATTGTCATAGTGCGACCATTTGCGGCAGTAAAAGTATCGTTCAATTGGACAGGAGCCTGGTCTTGTTCGGTATTATTTTCAGCTTCAAAGGCTTCTTCTGCCCTGGACTGAAAATCTGCTTCATCTGGATAGTATTCTTCTTCTGGAGGACCATCCATATTTGACCAGCCATCACCACCGGCATCAAAATCATCATTATCGGGATTAAAAGTATAACCTGTAGATGATTTAGGGATGATAACAGTCGGAACAACGCCTTCCTCTGTAATATTTGCCTGAGGAATATGAATAGTTAATTGTTCTTTAACTTCTGCCGACTGTTCAGTTTTTGGCTGAGTTTCCACTGATTGTTCAGGCGGCAGTGGACCGCCATTATGAAAAGGGTTGGCTTCTCCTCCATCACCAGAATCCGAATCTGGCGAATCTTCATCATCCATATTATCAAGCATTGAAAGCCTAGGCAAACCGTTTGGAATTACCATAGAAGCTGATGAAGATGGTGAACTTTGATTTTCCACTTGAGCAGGCATTGACTGCGGTTGATTCTGCATCTGAGTTTGTACAGGAGCCTGAATTACAGTCTTAGGCCCAGAAACTGATGTAGAAGCTGCCCCGGACAACAAAGCCTGAGCCGCATCGATTGCCTTTTTAACCTCCATATTAGATACATACTGGCCAATCCAGCAAAGTCTGCTAAATGCAAGTTCAAGTTCATATCTAGGTGATAAAGAATAACGGATATCGCGGTAAAGCTGCAGAAAAATTGATAAAGCTCTTTCAATCTGTAAAGAATTCCAGGCATTCAAAACCGAAGCCGAATAACGTTCTGGAGCATTTCCTAAAAGAGATTCTTTTTTTACCCCAGACTTTATCAAAAGTAAACTTCTTAAATAATCTGCGGAGTTAGAAATAAGCTGTTCAATTGAAACACCGGACTGCAAAAATTCATCAAGAAGTTCTATAACCTTATCTGTTTGATTCTGTATACAGGCCTCGAAAATTGTATTCAATCGATCAATTCCAACAAGACCTAACTTATCGCGAATTTTTTCGTAGGTTATATGTCCATCGCTAAAAGCTACAACCTGATCAAAAAGTGTGTAGGCATCGCGCATTGAACCAGTTGACTCGCGGGCTACCCAGAAGAGTGCTTCATCATCAGCCTGTACATTTAATTCTGCTGCAGCCTGAGCCAGACATTCTTTTACCTTATCAATAGCAACCAAGCGGAAATTGTATTGCTGACAACGAGACTTAATGGTAGCTGGAACCTTTTGTAATTCTGTAGTAGCAAAGATAAAGATTACGTACTCTGGTGGCTCTTCAATAGTCTTGAGTAAAGCATTGAAAGCTGAGTTAGAAAGCATGTGAACTTCATCAATAATATAGATTTTGTATTTTGAATTGCTTGGTGGAAAAAGTACTTCATCCTTAATCTGACGGATATTTTCGACACTGTTGTTTGACGCTCCATCGATTTCAATTACATCTAAAGATGAACCCTTTGTAATTTCCTGACAATTTGAACAAACTCCACATGGACAGTCTGTTGGTCCATTCTGACAGTTCAAGGCCTTTGCAAGAATTCTGGCCGTAGAGGTTTTTCCACATCCACGAGGGCCTGCAAAAAGATAGGCATGAGCTATTTTTCCCGACTTTATTGAATTTTTTAAGGTCTCTGCAACAAATTCCTGACCAACCAGATCATCAAATTGTTGAGGACGCCTTCTAGTAGCTGTTACTTCGTAAGACATAAATAAAATTATAATGTGAAAAATTGAAAGTTGAAAGACACTTGCTTACAATTTAATCCCCAATTATAATTTTGCTTATGAAATTTTATGGTGAACTTTTAGTTTTTCTACTTCTTTTAATAACAAATCTTAGAGTTTTTTTTGTAAGTCATGTTAGAAGAGACCCTCTTGTTGCTCTTGCTCCTATTACCTTTCTGCTCACCATACTTCAAATTTTTTCCTGGGGAATTGACGTTTTTACAACACTTGGGCTAATCATTGGCCTTTTGGTTTTTCTTTCAAACTTTCATGCTTTATTCCGCTACGCAGAAAGACTTTACATTGACCATTACAGCCCATTGATGAAGACCTGGGCCGTTTTTACTGTTATGCTGAGCACCCTCTGTCTTGTTGCAACATTTATTTTTAGACCTGTTGAACTTAATAATCAAAAAATTGGAGTTGAAGAAAAACTTCATCGCTACGAAGGAAATTTTAGAAGTGGCTTTACTCCTGCAAGATTTTTTTCAAAAGCAAAAGCCTTTCTTTACGAATATTCTCCTGCAACACCTCTTGGCAAAGAAAAAGTACAGCCTAAGGACTTAATCATTTTTATTTCAGATAAAAGAGGCGATACTTCATCTTATAGACCTTATTTGCAGCTATTGGCAAAAGAAGGTTATACAGTTTACTCTGCTGACTTTTACACTGATGATTTACGTTGGATTCATACTTTTGAAGATTCTAAATATATAAGACGAATTGCTTCTGTCTACCGATGTATGCAGGACCCTCAGTGGTATATGTCTCAAAGGGAGTTTTATACTTATAACATAATGCAGGAATGTAGGGCTCTTTTAACAATTGTTGATGAAAATTATGGCTCTGACAAAAAGTTCTATTTAATTACAGATGAAATGGGAGAAACCGCTATCAACGATTTTTGTAAAAAAAATCCTGAACGCATCAAAGGAAAACTTGCCATTAATACAATTTCTGACTACAAAACTCCAGGTTATGGTTGTATAGAACAGACAGATCCTCTTTTATCTCTCGTTTTTAATCTCAAAAGAGATAAGAGTTTAAAAGGACCAAAAGCTTTGGTAGAAAGTACTTTAGCCATAACAAAGTCCCAAAGTGTAGAATAATTATCTTTAAAACTTATTCAGAAATCTGTATATTTTACTTATGGAAAAAAATACAAAATACAAATTTTGGCCACTAATTTTAACTTTTCTTATAGTTGTAGTTGACCAAATCACAAAAGCTCTTGTTGTAAAATACATTCCCCCATACACAATCGGTGCCCAATTCTTTGGTGATTTTTTGCGAATAATCCATGTTTCAAATACAGGAGTAGCCTTTAGTGTTGGTTCAAACTGGACTGAAACTGCAAGACACCTGCTTTTTTCTTTAATGCCTTTAGTTGTTATTGCTTTAGTTATGGTAGTTTATTTCAGAAATAAAAGCTGGACTAAATTACAGTGCTGGGCAATTATGGGCATTGTTGGTGGCGGACTTGGAAACCTTGTAGACAGATTTTTTAGAAAAGAAGGCGTTGTAGATTTTATTGATGTTAAATTCTACGGACTTTTTGGGCTTGAACGCTGGCCAACTTTTAATGTAGCAGACTCTGCCGTAGTTGTTTGCGGCATTCTTTTAATCATCTCTTTTATAGTTTTGACAATTCAGGACGAAAGAAAGAAAAAGGAGAACAACTAAATATGGAAGATTTAGACGAAGAGGCTAGAAATAAACGTAAGGCTGAACAAATTGCGTATAGAAACAAGAAGAACTTTTCTTCTATTTTTATGGTTATTGCAACTTTAGCAGAAATTGCTATTACTTTTATTCTTGTAATTGGACTTTTGATTATAGGAATCTTTATCCTTTCTAGGATTTGTGATATAGATAGCCAGGCTTTTTCGAATAGTTTGGGAGTTCTAGTTATTGTAATTTCACTTGTTGGTTTGGTTGTAGGCTTCATCATTTATAAGAAGTTGATGAGATTTGTTATCAAAAAGTTTAAGTTGGAAAGTAAACTTTCTGATGAAATTTTATTCCACTATGTAAAGAATTACAAAGAACAAAAAGCCGAAAGAGAAAAGGAGTTAAAAGAATGATTGGTATTATTGGAGCTATGGATGCAGAGGTTGAAGCTATCTTTGACCAGATGACTGATAAAGAAAAATTGCCTGTAAATAATCTTGTTTTCTACAAAGGAAAACTTTTTGGTAAAGAAGTTGTAGTAGTAAAATGCGGCGTTGGAAAAGTAAATGCTGCTCTTTGTACTCAGTTATTAATTCAGACTTTTAAGGTTGATTCTGTAATCAACACTGGTATTGCTGGTGCAACAGGAAAAGGTCTTAAAATTTACGACTTTGTTGTTTCTACAGAAGCTGTTTACCATGATTTTGATACTACACTTTTTGGCTATAAACTAGGCCAGGTTCCAGGAATGCCAGAAACATACAAGGCCGACGAAAAACTTGCTGATTTGGCACTTAAAGCATTTGAAAACTCAGATATTTCAAGTCAGCATAAAATTATAAAAGGAAGAATTGCCTCTGGAGATCAGTTTATTTCCAGTGCAGAAAAAAAAGATTTTATTGTAAAAAACTTCCAGCCAGCTTGTGTTGAAATGGAAGGTTGTGCAATAGCTCATGCCTGCTACGCTAACAAGGTTCCTTTCGTAATCATTCGTTGTATGTCAGACTGTGCAGATGAAGAAGCAAAAGAAGCCTACGAAGAAGTAAAGGCATCTAAAGCAAGCTCAAGCTTCCTTCTTGAAGTTATTAAAGAATTTTAATTAGGTGATTAGGTTTTCTAAATCGCCAGGGAGAATAAAAATGGAAAAAAAATATAATGTTGATTCTTTTAATTTGGACCACACAAAGGTAACAGCTCCTTATGTTCGTCTTGCAGCTCGCAAGGTTGGTAAAAAAGGTGATGTAGTTTCTAAATATGATATCCGCTTTACCCAGCCAAATAAAGAATTTATGCCAACAGGTGCAATTCATACTTTGGAACACCTTATTGCAGAATATATCCGTGATGAAATGGAAGGTGTAATTGACCTTTCGCCTATGGGTTGTAGAACAGGTTTTTACTTTACAATTTGGGGCGAACTTACAGAAGAAGAAGTTGCAAATCACCTTTTGAACGTGCTTTCTAAAGTTGCAGTTTGGGATAAGCCTATTCCTGCTACAACAGAACAGGAATGTGGAAACTACCGCGACCACGATCTTGAAGGTGCAAAAAAATATGCAAAACAGTGGTGCGATGGAATTAATAAAAAAGGCTGGAATGCATTTTTAAATAACTAAGCTAAATAGTAAAAATGAACATTTTAAATAAACTAAAAGAAACGGCTGTCTCTGTTTTACCAATAATGGGAATAGTTCTTGTATTAGGAATTTTTATTCTTCATCTTGAGGCAGTCCTTCTTAGTCGGTTTGTAATTGGTGGGTTACTGCTTATTATGGGACTCACACTTTTTCTTTTAGGCGTAGATTTAGGAATCCAACCGCTTGGAGAACGTTCCGGTGCTGCCCTTACAAAAAAACGTTCCCTCCCCCTTTTACTAACAGTAGCTTTCATAATTGGTTTTGTTGTTACTGCCGCTGAACCTGATATTCAAGTATTTGGAGATCAGGTAAAAGGCATTTTCCCTTTTGTAAACAAATCTACCATAACTTTTGTTATTGCAACTGGAGTAGGCCTTTTTATAATGATTGGTTTACTGCGTACGGTTTTAAACCTCTCAATCAAGCTAACCTTTTTAATTGCCTATAATCTACTTTTTGCCCTGGCTATGTTTGCTCCAAATGCCTTTATAGGAATTGCGTTTGATTCTGGTGGTGCCACAACCGGCCCAATGACTGTTCCGTTTATAATGGCACTTGGTCTTGGTGTTTCTTCTGTTAGAGATGATAATGATAACTCCTTCGGTTTAACTGGAGTTTGTTCTATCGGCCCTGTAATTGCTGTTATTCTATATTCAATTTATTTAAGAGCCAGCGGAGCTTTCGAAGGACAGCAAGCCATAGAAAGTACCAGCCAGATTCAAGAAGGACTTACAAACACAAGTTTTATTGCTCAAGTATTTACCTCTTTTGGACATGCCTTTGGAGAAGTTTTACACGAATCCCTTATGTCCATTGCTCCACTATTTGCCATGTTCATCATCTTTCAGATTCTACTTTTGAAAATGACTGGTAGACAGGTTGTAAGAATTATAATTGGTTTTATATACGCCTTAATTGGTTTAACAATCTTTCTGCTTGGTGTAAAAGGCGGTTTTTCACAGGCTGGAGCAGCTCTGGGACAGGCTTTAGGACAAAAAGCTGTAAGTAACGGAGGATTTTGGTACATACTTTTAGTTGGCACAGGCCTTATCCTTGGTGCAATTATTGTTTGTGCAGAACCAGCAGTTTGGGTTTTGAGCGAACAGGTTGAACAAGTTAGCGGTGGTACAATCAAAAGAAAAATGCTTTTAATTTTCCTTTCGGTAGGAACTGCAATTGCTATTGGTCTTTCCATTTGGCGAGCCGTGGCAGGATTTGACCTCAAAATCATCTTAATTCCAGGCTATATAATTTCTATGCTTTTAATGATTTTCTGCCCTTCACTCTTTTCTGGAATTGCATTTGACTCTGGTGGTGTTGCATCTGGCCCTCTTACATCAACCTTTGTACTTTCTTTTACCCTTGGAGCAGCACAGTCTGGAAACGGAGGAAATGACTCCTTTGGTGTAATTGCCCTTGTAGCTATGATGCCTTTAATAGCCATTCAGATAATGGGAATTATTTTTAAAATCAAAAAGAACTCTGTTAAAAATAAACAACTTTCGAAAGGAGGTGATTTATGAGTTATTCGCTGATAGTTTCAATTGTTCCCCACAATAGCGGAGAATTTATTACAGATACAGCAAGGAATGCAGGAGCAAGCGGAGCCTCAATTCTTATGGGAAGAGGAACTGCTGCCAACAATATTTTACAGCTTTTAGGATTAGGAGATACTTCCAAAGATATTGCCTACATCATCATAGAAAATTCTAAAAGAACGGAAATTATTGAAGCAATTGTAAAAGCTTCTGAAGAAAAAAAGGCTCATTTTGGAGTCCTGTTTACCCTGAATCTAGGCAATTTTGTTAAAGCCGGCCCAGATATTTCTTCTCAGTTGCAGGGGGAACTTTCTACAAAAGAAGATAATGATAAAGGAGACGATTCTATGAATACTTACCAGATGATTAATGTGATTGTAAATAAAGGTTATGCCGAAGATGCCATGGCCGCAGCAAGAAAGGCTGGTGCAGGCGGAGGAACAATTATTGGAGCAAGAGGAACTGCCCGCGAAGATGATGCAGCTTTTTTTGGAATGAAAATTGTACCTGAAAAAGAAATGCTCATGATCCTGGTTCCTACAGACAAAAAGGATGATATTTTACAGGCAATCACAAGCTTACCTTGTTTTTCTGAAGCTGGAAGTGGAATTGTATTCTGCAACGAAGCCAAAAATTTTACTCTTCTAGGAAAAAAATAAGTAATTTGTTCCAATAAACAAACTTGAATTATTGCTCAATTGAAAGTATATTCAAATAAGAGGCTTTTCAAAATGGGACAAAGTGAAGCAAGCAGTGATGTAGATGTAATTCATGCTGATATAGTTGAAAAAGTAAAAAAGGATTTTCCATCAAACCAATTAATAAACACCCTTTCTGATTTTTTTAAAATTTTCGGTGATACTACACGCGTTAAAATAATGTGTGCCCTTGATAAAAGCGAAATGTGCGTTGGCGATATCTCTGTACTCCTTGATATGACCGTTTCTGCCGTTTCCCATCAATTAAAAATTTTACGTGATGCCAGTCTTGTAAAAACCAAACGCCAGGGCAAGGTAGTTTTTTATTCGCTTGCCGATGAACACGTTCAAAGAATTATTGAATGTGGTATAGAACATATTTTAGAAAAAGAATCAGAATAGAAGAAGTCCAACCGTTTTTTTGATATACTCTTCCTATGAACCTTTCAAATATTGTAATAGTTTTAGACCATCCAGATGAATCCCGTAACATTGGTGCAGCTTGCCGTGCAATGGCCAATAATGATATTTCAGACTTACGAATTGTAGGAAAAAAAGAGGACTACGATATTGAACACATTCACGTACTGGCAATTCATGCTGGTCCTATTTTTGATAAAGCTCATTTTTACAATTCCATCCGTGAAGCAACTGCAGACTGTTCAATTTGTGCAGGAACAACCCGCCGCAAGGGTAAAAAAAGAGGCAAACTCCTGCTGCCAGAAGAATTTGCAGAAATAGCAGCAGAAAAAACTCAGGCATCAAAAATTGCAATTGTATTTGGAAACGAAAGAACAGGCCTTACCGACCCTCAACTGGATGAATGCAATCTTGGAGTTACAATTCCTTCATCAGACAATTTTGGTTCATTAAATCTTAGCCATGCTGTTCAGATTTTGTCCTACCACATGTTCCGTCAGAGCCTTAAAGAAAAAAATCCTGACTACAGAGGTTACACTCCTCTTAACCTTGAAAGGATTGATCAGGCGGTAGAAACAATCACAAATAACATGGAGAAAATAGGATTTTTCAAAATGCCGGGCCGCCAGGATATGGAAAATTTCTGGAGAAGTATTTTATCAAGGGCAAGTCTTTCTGAAGGCGAAGCACAATACCTGGAAAAAACTTTTACAAAAATGGCCGGACTTGCCCAGAAAAATTCTAAAAAAGAGGATAAAGAATAATGCATATAAAACACCTGCTTTTTGATTTAGACGACACTCTTTATCCTTCATCATCAAATATGAATGCTGGAATTAACCGCAGGATGATGGAATGCGTCGCTGATTTTTTTAATTGTTCTATTGAAGAAGCAAAAGAACTGAAAAAGAAAAATATAATCCACCATTCGACTACCCTGGAATGGATGAGGTCAGAAGGTTTTACAGATATCGAAGGCTTTTTAGCAAAAGTTCACCCCGAAAACGAAGCCGACGAACTTCCTGAACAGCCAGGACTGAGGGAATTTTTACTTTCTTTGAATATTCCTAAATCAATTTTGACAAATGCACCTCACGAACACGCAGACAGGGTTTTAAAAAAACTTGGAATTGCCGATTTATTCGAATGTGTTACCGATATCCGAGATGGAAACTTTTATGGTAAACCCTATGAGAATGCCTACAGAGCGGCCCTTAAAAAAGTTGGAGCAGATGTAGAAAACACCCTCTTTTTAGATGACCTTCAAAAGTATACAGACGGCTGGAACGCTTTGGGAGGAACAGCTATCTTAATCGGCCCTACTAACGGACTACCACTTGCCGATGATGCAAAGGCCATGACAAACAAAGACCGTTCAACCTGGGGCAAAACAATCCGCCTGCCCTCTATCTATCAGTTACCAGAAATTTTAGGAGACCTTTAAAATGAAAAAAATCCTTTGTATATGCTTAAGTTCAACACTCCAGAGAACAATTAATTTTGAAGACCTGACTCTGACAAAAGTAAACCGTTCAAAATCTTACCGTCAGGATGCCTCTGGAAAAGCTATAAACTCTGCCCGTGTTTTAAATCAGATTGAAGAAGGATGTGCCAAAGTAATCTGTCCACTTGGAGAAAAAAATCAGCAGCTCTTTTTAGATTTGGCAGCCAAGGATAAAATGGACATTCAATCAGTTTCTATTCCAGGCTTTACACGAGAATGCTGGACTCTTCTGGACCGTAAAGCAGGAACCACAACTGAACTTGTAGTTGGAGAGCCACAATTAAATGATGATGATGGAAAAATCGGAAATGCGGAAGTCAAACTCCTGAAATATATAAATGAAGCTTTCGAAGAAGTTGATGGAGTTTTGCTGGCTGGTAGTAGGCCTGGCGTGTGGGCAGAGGATCTTTATGCAACTATAGCAGGCATGGCAAAAGACGCCGGAAAACTTTTTCTTGCCGACTATATTGGCCAGGATATGGAAAGAACTCTTAAAAGCACCGTACCAGATATCATAAAAATTAATGATGAAGAATTTATTAAAACTTTTGGTGGAAGTCAGGAAAGCCTCAAAACCGACATCACAAACAAAAGCAAGGAACTGCACAATATAATTGTAGTTACCAGGGGGACAGACCCCACTTATGCCGCTAAAGACGGAATGTTTGTAGAAGTTCCAACAGAAAAAGTTCATGCCGTAAACACAACAGCCTGTGGGGACTCTTTTAATGCCGGTTTTATGTATGAATACTTAAACTCTGGCAATTTTGAAGCCGCCCTAAAAAAAGGAACCTGGGCAGCCGCTCGAAATGCCGAATTGGAATGTCCGGGAGCTGTAAAATAAATTCATCGTTTAGGTAATATAACTGATTGCTTATTCTGTCCTCCTGAAGGAAAATACATTAATTAAATCTACAGGAGTTTATTACAAATGAGTATTCAGAAAAGACCTTTAGTAAATGACCTTTATACCGCAGACCCTTCTGCACATGTTTTTAACGGAAAAATCTATATCTATCCTTCTCATGACGAAGATGCTGATGTTGAAAATAATGACAATGGTGATCAGTATGACATGAAAGATTACCACGTTTACGAAATGAAAGATGTAGAAACATATCCTAGAGATTGCGGATGTGCTTTTACACTTAAAGATGTTAAATGGGCAAGCAAACAGCTTTGGGCTCCAGACTGTGTTGAAAAAGATGGAAAATATTACTTTGTTTTCCCTGCTCGCGATAAAGAAGGTTTCTTCCGTATTGGTATTGCAGTTGGCGACAAACCAGAAGGACCTTTTAAGCCAGAAGATGATTACATTAAAGGCTCATATTCAATTGACCCTTGTATGTTCCCAGATACAGATGGTAAATACTATCTTACTTTTGGTGGTATTTGGGGTGGTCAGCTTGATCAGTACAGAAATAACAAATGGTCTGCTGATAATAAGGAACCACAGGGACAGGAACCTGCTTGTACTCCTAAAATTGCTTTAATGAAAGACAATATGAAAGAGCTGGCAGAAGAAGTTCGCGACTTAGTTATTCTTGATGAAAACGGAAAACCTCTTACAGGTGGTGATGAAGACCGCCGTTACTTTGAAGATCCATGGCTCTTCAAAAAAGGTGACACATACTACTTTACATATTCAACAGGAACAACTCACTTCCTCTGTTACGCAACTTCTAAAAATGTTTATGGTCCATACACTTATGGTGGAAAAATCCTTACTCCAGTTTTAGGATGGACAACTCACCACTCTATTCTTGAATATCAGGGAAAATGGTACCTCTTCTACCACGACTGCGAACGTTCCAATGGTGTAAACCAAAAAAGAAACGTAAAATTCCGCGAACTAACATTTGATGATAAAGGAAATATTCTTACAATGAACGGTATGGACTGGGGAAATGTTAAATAAAAAATTTATTATATCATGTGTATTACTGTGTGGGACTTTAGTTTATGCAGAGCCTTCCCAAAAGAATCAACAAAATGATGTAGTTGAATTTTCTGAAAATTATCAATCCTTCAAGATAAATAAAAAAGATCGGATTCAAGAAGTAATAGAAACTAATTTATTTGGAGAGACAAAATATAATTCTGTATTAGTAGTTGCTTCATCCAAAGGTGGGACTTTTTTTGATTATTATTTCTATAAAATTGATGATGAAAATATTTGTCTTGGAATAGATTCATATAATAGTGTACAAGACGATGCTGTTATCTACATCAATACAAATAAAGATTGCGGTACAGCCTGTAAAGTTTACCTGGATAAACCAGAGGAAAAGCAGGTTTTCTATGTATGGGAACCACTAAAAAAAATAACAAATGATAATCAAAAAGAAAAAATTACAATAAAGACAAATAAAAAAAATTATTCTGTATATCTTAGAAAGGGTATTACAGATGTAGAATTATTTTTCAAAGAATTCCCAAAAGTCAAATCAATAAAAGGTTTAGAGAATTTTCCTGAGTTGAAAAATATTTCTTTTTTTGGAATTAGTTCATGAAATTAGATGTTTAATGGAGAAAACCGGTTTATGTGGTCTGCAAAACGCAAACCACTATATACTACCTATGAATAAAATCCATTTATTTCTCAGGTAGTATAAAAATCTCATTATAAACAATCACCCTTCTCTCTCCCATAAACAGTTTAAATAACCCGATTTCCGTAGTATAATCTAAGAATGAAAATTCCAAAACTTGCAAGCAAACGTAATTTCAGAGACTTAGGTGGAATTGTATGTTCTGACGGCCGTAAAATAAAGCCTTACATGCTTATTCGAGGAACTACCCTCCGCAAACTTTCTCCAGTTGTTCTTGATCTTTTGAAGAATATGTACAAAATCCATACAATTGTGGATTTACGTACAAGTAAAGAAACTCAGGAAAGACCTTCAAAAATTCCAACTGGTGTCACTTATCATCATCTTCCTATTTTATCTGAAGCTGTTGTTGGAATTAGTCACGAAAAAAAGATTCATAGTCTTCTTTCACTATCACTTATGCCTGAAATGGAAGAACTTTATATAAACATGGTCAAAGGTGATGCCCAAGATCGTGTTGTAAATATTCTGAAATTTATTCTAACTCTTGACGAAAAAAATTATTCTGTTATTTTCCACTGCTCTGCCGGTAAGGATAGAACTGGACTTATAGCAGCCCTCCTGCTTTCATTTCTTGGGGTCGACCGTAAAGCTATCATTGAAGATTACCTTATGACAAACAGAGTAACTCAGCAAAAGGCAAAGTTTATTTATCTTGGAGTTTTAATTTCAAAACATAATCATAAGATTGCAAAAAAGATGATGCATTACTACATCGCAAAACAGGAATATATTGAATATGCTTTGAAATCTCTGGAAAAAGAATATGGTTCTCTGGACGCATTTTTCAAGGCACGTCTCCAGTTTTCAGAAGAAGAAACTAAAGCCATAAAAGATAAATTTCTTGAATAATTAAAGGTCTATTTCCAGCAAAATTGGTGTATGATCCTGGCGTGGACCTGAATCTATCATCTCTGATTTTTTCACCAGCTCTTTAATTCTGTCGCTCACTAAGAAATAATCAATACGCCAGCCTGAATTGTTTATCTTGCTGGTTTTGATTCTCTGTCCCCACCAGGAATAAACGTCTTTTATATCTCCGTGAATTAATCTGAAAGTATCAACAAAACCTTTTGACAGGAGATTTGTAAATCCATCTCTTTCTTCATCTGTAAAACCAGCAGAAAAATGATTACTTGCAGGATTGGCCAGGTCTATTTCCTTGTGAGCAACATTAAAATCACCACAGGCAATAACCGGTTTAGCCTTATCAAGGGATGATAAATATTCTGCATATAAGATGTCCCACTTCTGGCGGTCAGAAAGGCGCTTGAGTTCATCACCAGCGTTTGGAGTATACACATTAACAAAATAGAATTTTTCGAATTCCAGGGTAAGAAGACGTCCTTCATCATCCATTGTGTCTGGAGCCGAAATTTTAGGAACCGACTTTACAGGAGAAAGACCTTCCTTATAAAGCATCATTGTACCGGCATAACCTTTTCTGGCAGGAGGAACGGAAGAAACCCAGACCCATTTGTATCCTGGAAAATACTGTGCAAGAAGTTCTTCATGTCTGGCAGAAGGACCTTCGGCAGGAAGTTTTGTTTCCTGAATTGCAATTGCATCAGGCTCAAGACTGCGGATTGTTTTAAGTACATCCTGCGACAAAACAGCTCTAGCAGAGGTAGATGTAAGTGCCGCATTCAACGAATCAATATTCCAGGAAATAAGTCTAAACATATGTTCTCCTACAAAATACATGGATGTATTTTTTTCATCACTACCAGTTTTCTAAGTCCCACTCGGAAGCAGTAAAGCCACAAAGCTCTCTAAAATATGGGAGTTTGTAGCAGGCTTCAACAAAGGCACGCCAGTCTTCAATATTTTTATGATGAAAACGCTGAATGACAATTGTTTTGAGCTGAAGATAATTTGTAGTTACAGTTGCCCAAAGTTCAAGCCCACGTGGTAAGTTGTGAACCATAATTTCAAAAGCTTCGTAAATTTTCTGTTTATCACCAGTTTTTTTTGCTTCTACATAACGTTCATAATTTGCACGAGCTTCTTTTTTTGTATTTTCAGAAACATACTTTGTAAAAGGGTCATAATCTGAAGTCATAAATTTATCCATACTGTGCATGGTAGACTGAGACATCACAATATCCGCAAAATGATAACGCTGGAATTCCGGCATAAAAACACCGTTTCCCTTGATATCAAAAATTACCAGAATGCCTTTTATAAAAGCATCGTGCGACTGGTGAGGGAACATATTTCCTCCCAGACTTTTTGCAACCTGCCACTGTTTATTATTATCAGTTTTATCAAAAGGAAGAGTTGTATCAATTTCTCCAACATTAAAAGAATTTCCCTTTGCATTTAAAGCACGATCAAGACCAAATACTTCTAAATTTTTAACTTCAACCATCCAGGATGCTCCTTACATAAACTTTTTGCCATCACTAAAGGCATTTCCCACAATTGAACCCAACTGTACATATTTATGATTAACCGAATCATAGGTGATAGCCTGAAGCTTTGTAACATCAATTTTACCGTCGGTAAGAACTTCTTCATCAGCCTGAACATTGATGATATTTCCAACCATGCAGCCAGTAGATGTATCATAACTAACAAGCTCGCATTCCAAAGTCATTGGAAGCTGATCAATAACAGGTGCATCTACAAATTCACTCTTACTTGTTGTAAAACCAACTTTTTCAAGCTTATTCGAAACTTTATTTCCAGAAGCAATTCCAAGATAATCACATTCTGCTACATGTTTTGCATCTGCCATACTTACAGTAAAGGCCTTTTTCTTTAAAAGATTTTTTGCAGTTTTATGTTCAGGACTGATACAAATTCCAATCTGATTAGTATCATGAATTCCCCCCCAAGCCGCATTCATTGCATCAGCGTTACCATCTTCATCATAAGTAGCGATGATTAAAACAGGCATTGGATATAAATATGTTTGCTTTCCAAAATTTTTCTTCATAAGTATCCTCCAAATTTTTACAGGAAAAACTGTAAGTATAAAAAGTATTTTCATTCTAAAGAAAAAATGGAGCTTTGTGAATGCGGGGGGAAAAGGGTTTTTGTAAATTTTGTTAGCCTCAACTAATAGGCACATCAATACTTTTTGATTATAATTAATCCGTAAGTTGAAACATTACTTAACGGGAGAAAAAATGTCGACACTGATAATCTGTTTAATTTTACTTGTAATTATTGCCTTAGCTGTAAAAAGTATCATCCACCGCGTAAAACACGGATCTGCTTGTTGTGGCGAACGGGACTCTGCTCCTAAAAAAATAAAAATTAATGATAAAAACAAAAGTCATTACCCTTATGAATACATAATGAAGATTGATGGTATGCACTGCTCAAATTGTGTTCGCTTTGTTGAAAATGCCCTCAACGCGGTGGAAGGACTTTGGGCCACTGTAAATCTTGAAAAAAAAGAAGCCCGAATCCTGGCAAAAAATCAGATGGAGCAAAAGTTTCTGGAAAAAATTGTTCTGGATGCAGGCTATACACCACTTTCGTTTGAAACAGTAAAAAAATAAAAAAGATAAAGATAATGAACATCATCAGCTGGCTTAAAAAGAAAAATACTACCACCGATATTTATAGCTCAATATTAAAAATGCCCTGTGCAACTGATGGAAAAAGTTTTATCTATCTGTCCTTGCCTTTTAAAGGGGTTTACTGCTGGGCAAATGATGTTTACTGCCGTGAAATTCCCACTGATTATGATGATCAGTTCCGCGGAATGTCTTTTAATTTTTGTACCGATGGAGGATGCGAAGTTTCTCTTTTTAATGGAAACTTTGTTTATGTTCGCCGGGGAATTCTAAGTATAGACACAAGTGCTTCAAAAACTTCGCATTTTTATCCAAGTTGTCGTTATAAAGGCCTGGAGATTATTTTTGATTTCAATGAACTAGAAGATGCAGGTCAAGAAATTTTTTCGACAATTGGATTCAATCCCATTAAGTTTTTACAAAGTCTTGAAGGCCGTTCTGTACAAGGGAGTTTTCTTACAATTCCACCTGAAAGCTGGCAGATTAAGGCAACAAATCTTTCTGAACATCTTATAGCTCAAAACATATCAATAGAAGATATACGCTTTTACCTTATGGAGCTTTTTTTCTTAATTACAAAGGAAAGTTCGGAATTAAAAAATGCAGATGTTGGATATCTTTCTAAAGGACAAAGAGCAATTGCTGCCCAGGTCGAGTCCATTATTACTACGAATCTGGCAAAACATTACACGGTGGAAGAACTTGCTGGACAATACGGAATAAGTCCCTCATCATTAAAAAAATATTTTTCAAAATTGTTTGGAATGCCAATTTCCATGTACCTTCATCAATTTAGAATGGAGGAAAGTGCACGTTTGATTAAGGGGGGACAGACCCCTATTGGTCAGATTGCCGAAAAAGTTGGTTATAAAAATCAAAGTAAATTTGGCAGTGCTTTTAAAGAATATTTTGGTGCGGCTCCACTGGAATACAAAAGACTTTCATCCCTAAAAAATCTCTAATCCTCTAAAAAAAAAGTGTCAGATAGAGCAAAAATAACTATTTGGGATTTGCGACTCAAAATCATTAACTTTATACTAGTTAGTTAATACTAACATAATTAATCAGAGGAAGAGAATGAAGAAATTATCCGAATTAAAAAAGGATCAAAACGGCAAAGTTGTCTCAATTGACGGCGACTCTCGTTTTGTAAGCAGAATTACTTCCATAGGACTTACACCCGGATGTGAAGTAACAATTATCAAAAATGAAAAACGCAGACCTTTACTTGTATTTGCACGTGACACAATGATTGCTTTGAATGGCAAAGAATGCGAAAAGATTATGGTGGAATAAAATGACAGAAAAAAATGAAAAAGTAATTGCGCTGCTTGGACAGCCAAACTCAGGAAAATCAACTTTATTTAATGCTCTTACAGGTCTAAAACAGCACGTTGGAAACTGGCCTGGAAAAACAGTAGAAAAAAAAGAAGGAAACTTCGAATATAAACAGGAAAAATATCTTGTAGCAGACCTTCCTGGAACTTACAGTCTTTCTGCAAACTCAGATGAAGAAATAATCACCCGTGATTACATTGCTTCCGGCAAGGCAGATGTAGTTTGTATTCTTGCAGACTCTTCTCAATTACAGCGTAGCCTTTACATGCTTGCAGATTATGCAGGTATTTCTCTTCCAACATTCCTCATCTTAAATATGAGTGATGTTGCAGCTGAACAAGGTAAAAAAATTGATGCAGATGCCATTTCTAAAAAACTTGGTATTCCAGTTGTTCTCTTTTCTGCTCAGGATAAAAAGAACTATGACAATTTTTACAAGGCACTGGAAGAAGCCCTTTCAGAAAAAACTGTTTTGAATGCTTCTGCTCTTGAAGCTAAATATGAAACAATTCCTGCCTATAAAGAAATAAAAAATCTGATAACAGATGATATAATTCCAGGCTATTCTTCAAGCTGGCTTGCAGCCAAGGCCGTAGAAGGAGACGCACCAGTTTGTGCTAAAATTAAAGCTTCATTAAATGGTGCAAAAGCCTCTGAATTCGAAAAACTGGCATCGGTAGAAAAGGGAGTTCTTCTTACAGGAGAAGCAAAATTTAAGTGGATTGATGAGATTTTGGAGGGCTGTCTCCAGTCTAAAAAATCTACCCGTAAACTTGGTAAATTTGACCGCATGATTACTCACAGAATCTGGGGTAAACCTGTAGTAGTTCTTACAGTTCTTTTAGGACTTATTGCTTCCTTTATCCCAGCCCTACCATTTATGGCTTTTGGTTCAATCTTCACAACTATAGCTAAACCTATCAGTTCGGCACTTGCAAGCATTAACTGTCCTGCCTTTATCATAGCTCTTATTTGTGATGTTCTTCTTAATTCCCTCAGTTTTATTTTTAAGATGCTGGGATTCGTATTTGGTGTAACACTGGTGTTTGGTCTTCTTGAAGAAGTTGGAGTTATGGCCCGCATCTCTTATGTATTTGATAATACAATGGCTAAACTTGGACTTCAGGGAAAATCAGTTATGCCATTCCTTGTTAGTTTTGGATGTACAATGGGTGGTGCAGCAGGTGCCCGAGTAATTGATAACTGGGGACAGAAGGTTCTGACAATCGCACTTGCATGGGCAATTCCTTGTGGTGCTGCCTGGGCTGTAGTTCCTATGCTTTCAACAGTCTGGTTTGGTGCTGGTGCTCCTTTAGTAATTGTAGCTATTCTTGCAGTTATGATTCTTCACATGTGGGTTACTTCTAAAATTTTCGGACGTTCTTTAGTTAAAAAAGAAGACCGTTATGGTATGATTATGGAACTTCCACCTTATCACAGACCAAAGTGGGGATCACTTTTCCGTTATGTTCTTGGCCGTACAAAAGACACTTTCTTCCGTGTTTTAAAAGTTGTTTTACTTGTTGCCTTTGTTTTCTGGCTGCTTACTTACACAAGCACAGGTTCAATGGACAATTCTATTTTGTACAAAGTTGGTCAGGCAATTGATCCTGTAACAAGATTCTTTGGACTTGGATGGAAGACTTTTATGGCCTTTATTGTTTCTTCTTTGGGTAAGGAAGGTGCAATTGGTGTTCTTTCTACAATCTTTACAGATCACAATATGATTACAGTAGGTTCTGTTGTAGGTGGTGGAGCTGTTGCAAATATCAACGAACTTCTTGTAGCAAATGTTGCTAAACCAGAAGCACTTGCCTTTATCTTTGCAATTACATTCAATATGCCTTGTATCGTAGCACTTGCTGCAACTTATCAGGAAACCCACTCCGCAAAATGGACCAGTCTTATAGCCATCTATTATACATTTGGCGCTCTGATACTTTCCTGTATTGCCTACCATATCGGAGTTTTAATCTGGTAAAATTATGAACCAACTGCTTGCTTTATTAAAAGACGGGCATTCACGCTCGGTAGAAATGTTAGCTGCCGAGCTGAATACTTCTGTTGATGATATCCTGCGTCAGATAGAGTTTCTTGAACATGCAGGATTGATTAGAAAAGTTTTAACTACCGCTTCTGGACATGGATGTTCTTCGGGGGCCTGTTCAAGTTGTACAGGCTGTTCTGGTTGTTCAGGAGGTCACAAAAAATCAGGTTGTTCCGCCTGCCTTCCTGATGGTGGATTCAAACATATGGGACAAATGTGGGAAGTAGTTTAAATATTCTGTTCATTCAGAAGGAACTCAAAAAAATTTATATAAAAAAAAAACATTCTGCTTTCGCAAAATGGGCTTTGGGCCATACGAACTTCGTTCGTTTGGCCTGAAGGAAGTGATATACATATAGTTTCTCACTTCGTTACGAAACTATTGGGCCATCTAAGATTTGAACTCGCGTACAATTGGAAAGCCGTTAAAAAACAAAGCACCGCTTTGTTTTAGGCTTTTCCACCGTTACCGCGTACGAGCAAGCTAGGCTTGCGAGTTATAAAAAAAGGACTTCTCATCAAAGAGAAATCCTTCCATTTTTGGGCCATCTTAGACTTGAACTAAGGACCAAAGGATTATGAGTCCTCTGCTCTAACCACTGAGCTAATGGCCCGATATATTTAATATATCAAATATAGAAATTAAAATCAATTAATAACGGTTTTTATCCCTTACTCCACAGTAACACTCTTTGCAAGATTCTTTGGTTTATCTGGATCGAAGCCTTTCAAAATTGCACAGTAATATGCCAGAAGTTGAGCAGGAATTACTGTAAGAATGCTTGCAAGGGTTGATGAACATTCTGGAATCTTAAATACCTGGTCGGTTTTGCCTTCGAAGGCTTTTTCGTCCTGGGTGATTACAAGAACGGTTGCTCCACGGCTTTTTACTTCTACCATGTTTGAACCAATTTTGTCGTAAAGGTCTGGTTCTGAAGCAATTGCAACGACCAGTGTCTGAGTATCAATCAAAGCGATTGGACCGTGTTTAAGTTC
>ODAI013763764.1_pt1 | contig 41351 bp, 32 predicted proteins | sample 1539321 | NCBI WGS metagenome assembly ODAI01 (sample SAMN02144231, study PRJEB22623) | gut metagenome | biome: sheep rumen | host: Ovis aries | place: New Zealand
CAGAGCAGGAAGAAGAGGATTTTCTCTTAAACTCAGATCAGGAACTGCGGTCTGATGTCCTGAAAGTGGCTCATCATGGAAGCGAATATTCAACGTCAGATAGGTTCCTTTCTGCTGTCCATCCGCAATATGCAGTTATTTCCTGCGGAAAAGATAATACTTTCGGATTTCCTACGCAGCAGACACTTGCACGGCTTGCAGGACATGGTGTTACTTTATATAGAACAGATCTTCAGGGAGACATCATTGTCAGATCAGATGGTGAAGTGATCTCTGTTGAGACCGAAAAAACGACGTCTGAAGATCTTTTTACCGCACCGGAACTTCTACCTTCTGAAGAGGATGACGGGCAGGAACATGACTATGTTCTTAACGTTAAATCAAAGAAGTTTCATCGTCCGGAATGTGATGCGGTAAATAAGATGGACGAAAAGAACCGGAAACAGCGTACGGCAACAAGGGAAGAACTCCTAAATGAAGGCTATTCTCCATGTAAGATGTGCAAGCCGTGAGCCCGTCGTTTGTTAAAATGCACTTGAAGAACCCGTGAAAACGGGTTCTTTTGTATATTTCATCGAATTTTAGTATTAATATTGCAAGTTGCTTGCCAAAATCTTTCATTTATACCATAATATCTTAGGTTATAAACTAGAATGAAATTGTGAAAATGCAAGACGAAAGAAGTCAAGTTTCTTTTCTAGTGCTTTTGAAACAAAAATTAAGGTAACGGCAAGGAGGCCATGTCATGAAGACTTATCTTGAACTGAGTAAATCAGAGCTTAAGGACACGCTCAAGATCCTGGAGATGCGCTATAACGAGCTCAAATCCCGTAATCTGGCTCTGGATATGACTAGAGGTAAGCCGAGCCCGGATCAGCTGGATCTTACTAACGATATGCCGACTCTTCTGGATACAGAGAATCTGAAGGCGGAAGATGGCGCTGATTGCCGTAACTATGGTGTTCCGTTCGGCCTTAAGGAGTCCAGAAAGCTTTTCGGCGAGATCCTCGGAATCGATCCTGAACTTGTAACTGTCGGCAATAACTCCAGCCTGCAGCTGATGTATGATACACTGTCCCGTTCCCTGATCTTCGGTGAGATAGAGTCTTCCAAGCCGTGGGGACAGATCGAGAATCGTAAATGGCTGTGCCCGGTCCCGGGTTATGACAGACACTTCCTCGTAACCGAGACTCTCGGCTTTGAACTGATCCCCGTACCGCTCCATGAAGATGGCCCGGATATGGATATGGTTGAAAAGCTCGTATCTGAAGATGCTTCTATCCTCGGTATGTGGGCAATGCCTCTTTACAGCAATCCGGATGGATTTATCTATTCCGAGGAAGTTTGTAAGCGTCTGGCTTCCATGAAGACAGCAGCTCCTGACTTCCGTATCCTCTGGGATAATGCATATGTGGTACATCATCTGTACGACGATGTATCCAAGCAGGGCACTCTGCCGGATATTCTGAAACTCTGCCGTGAGGCCGGAAATCCGAACCGCGTATATGAATTTGCTTCTACAAGTAAGATCACATTTGCAGGTTCCGGTATTGCCTGCATGGCTGCTAATGAAGAGAACACCACACGTGCCAGAAAGTACCTGGGTGTTCAGTCCATCGGACCGAACAAGATCGTGCAGCTGATGCATGCGAAGTATATCCCGGATCTTGAGGCCGTGAAGAAGGTTATGTCTAAGCAGGCAGCTATTCTTCGTCCGAAATTCGAGATGGTGCTTAAGATCCTCGACGATGAGTTTATGGGAAGCGGTATCGCACACTGGAATTCTCCTCTTGGCGGTTACTTCGTTTCTGTATATCTTCTGAATGGTACTGCTAAAGAGACCGTCCGCCTTGCCAAGAAATGCGGTGTCGCATTTACTCCGGCAGGAGCGACATATCCTTATAAGAAGGATCCGAACGATAGCAATCTGCGTATCGCACCGAGCTTCCCGAAAGTGGAAGATATCGAAACAGCCGTTACAGTTTTCGCTGTTTGTGCTAAACTAGCAGCTGTAAGAAAACTTTTGGAGGAGTAAGACATGAAGGATATCTACGAAAGTCCGCTGAATTCCCGTTATTCCAGTAAGGAAATGAAGGCGATCTTCTCGCCGGATCATAAGTTTAAGACCTGGAGACAGCTCTGGATCTACTTAGCTTCCTGTGAAAAAGAACTTGGCCTGAACATTACCGATGAACAGATCGCTGAGCTTGAGGCCAGCAAAGATGATATCAATTACGATGTTGCCGCAAGAGAAGAGAAGCTTGTCCGTCACGACGTTATGGCACATGTACATGCTTATGGTGAGCAGTGCCCGAAGGCAAAGGGTATCATCCACTTAGGTGCCACATCCTGCTATGTCGGCGATAATACAGATATTCTTCTGATGAGAGAAGCTCTTATCCTTCCTCGTAAGAGACTTCTTGCCGTCATCGAAAAACTCGCTAAGTTTGCTGATGAATATAAGTCAATGCCGACACTCGGATTTACGCATTTCCAGCCGGCTCAGCTCGTTACTGTCGGAAAGAGAGCGACTCTTTGGCTCCAGGATCTTCTGATCGACCTGGATGAACTGGATTATACACTTTCCTGCCTGAAGCCTCTTGGATGCAAAGGTACCACAGGTACGCAGGCAAGTTTCCTGGATCTTTTTCAGGGCGACCACGAGAAGGTCGAGAAACTCGATCAGATGATCGCGGAGAAGATGGGCTTTGAGTGTTCCATTTCTGTATCCGGCCAGACCTACACAAGAAAACTGGATGCTAAGGTCCTCAATACTCTTTCCGGTATTGCAACTTCCGCACACAAATTCAGTAATGATATCCGTCTCCTGCAGCACCTGAAGGAGATCGAAGAGCCTTTCGAGAAGACACAGATCGGTTCTTCCGCGATGGCATATAAGAGAAACCCGATGAGATCCGAGCGTATCTGCTCGCTGTCCCGCTATGTGATCGCAAATGCGCTTAATCCTGCCATGACAGCATCCGAGCAGTGGTTCGAGAGAACACTGGATGACTCTGCAAATAAGCGTATCTCCGTACCGGAAGCTTTCCTCGCAGTTGACGCTATCCTGAGCATCTACTTAAATGTTGCGTCCGGACTGGTCGTTTATCCGAAGATGATCCATAACCACATCATGAACGAACTGCCGTTCATGGCGACAGAGAACATCATGATGGAAGCGGTAAAGCGCGGAGGTGACCGTCAGGAACTTCACGAGAAGATCCGTGTGCACTCCATGGCAGCAGGTAAGGTAGTTAAGGAAGAAGGCCTTCCGAACGATCTTCTGACCCGTATTGCCGAGGATCCGGCTTTCGGCCTGGATAAGGATTCGCTGGATACGCTTCTTGATCCGAAGCTCTATATCGGCAGATGCCCGGAGCAGGTCACATCTTTCCTTAAGAATGATGTCGAGCCTGTCCTGAAGATGTATGCTTCCGAGCTGGATATCGAAGAACCGGAACTGAATGTTTGATCCTTTATTTTCCAAAAGGATCCGTAAGGAAATACTATGAGCATTTATTTTGACAATAGTGCCACCACGAAGCCACTTCCCGAAGTGGCTCGTTTGGTATATGAAAGCTTAACAGGTGAGGAGTCTTTCGGTAATCCCGGATCCCTCCACCGTCTTGGCGTGCTTGCCGAAAGAGACCTGAATGAGAGTGCTGAAAAAATCAGTAAGCTCCTGTCATGCAAGAAAGAAGAACTGTTCTTCACATCTTGTGGCTCCGAGTCGGTCAACACCTCCATCATGGGGTATGTTCACCAGAATCCGAGAGCTGGAAAGAAGATCATCTCCACCAGGACTGAGCATAAGGCATCGCTCGAGTCTCTTTCCCGCCTTGAAAAGGAAGGGTATGAGATCTGCTATCTTCCGGTTCTTCCCGATGGTAAGCCGGATCTTGATGCTTTGGAAAAAGAACTGGATGAGAATACTGCACTTCTTACTTTTACGCACGTGAATAATGAGTCGGGAAGCATTCTTCCGCTTTCTGATATCGTAGCAATACGAAATAAGAAGAATAGGAATACGAAGATCCATCTGGACTGTGTGCAGTCGCTCGGAAAACTTCCAATCGCTCTTTCCCGCATGGGTGTGGATATGGCCTCTTTTTCCGGACATAAGATCCATGCGCTTAAGGGATTCGGACTTCTGTATATCAAGTCCGGTATCCGTGTGCAGCCCCTGATCATCGGTGGCGGCCAGCAGAAGGGCATGCGGTCCGGAACGCAGAGCCCGTATCTTGCAAGTGCTTTTGCATTAGCGCTGGAGAAGGCAACAGAGAATATCGAAGAAAACCTTAAAAAAATGACCTCGCTTCGCGATGAGTTTGCATCCGGACTATCCGGAATAGGAGCTTCGATCCTTTCTCCCGAAGATGCACTTCCTTACGTTCTAAATGTATCTTTTCCGTCTTTTCAGTCAGAAACCATGTTACACTGTTTAGAGGAAAAAGAGATCTATGTATCGACTGTCTCCGCATGCTCGAGTAAAACGAAGGCTGTAAGCTATGTGCTTTCCGAGATGGGGATCAGACGTGAGATCGCACAGAATGCCGTCCGCTTCAGTTTCAGCAGGTTTAACACCAGAGAAGAGATGCAAACGGCAATAACTGCGATCCATGAGATCTACGATAAATATAAAGTATAACTAGGAGAGAAAAATGAGTAATTCTTATCGGACCATCATTCTGGCGAGAATGGGTGAGATCGCCCTGAAGGGTTTAAACCGCGGCAAGTTCGAGCGTCAGCTCATGGACAATATGCGCTGGAGACTTAAGGAGTACGGTGCTTTTTCCATCGTACAGAGCCAGTCCCGTATCTGGATCGAGCCGAAAGAAGTAAATCCGGACGTTCTGGAAGATAAAGAAACGGCGGAATTGGTACTCAATGCCGTCACACAGGTGTTCGGTCTTGTTTCCGCAAGCCTGGTCCGTAAGTTTACCGGTGATATGGAAGATATCAAGAAACAGGCATTACAGCTTACGGATGATATTCTTTCCGAACACGATTATAAGACCTTCAAGGTCGAGAGTAAGCGTGGAGATAAGCGTTTCCCGCTCGCATCTCCTGAGATCTGTGCTGATGTCGGTGAAGTGATCCTTAATGCCCGTCCTGAACTAACAGTCGATGTGCATGAGCCGGATTTCACGATCTATGTGGAAGTCAGAGAAGAGATGTATGTGTATAGTGAGAAGGTCGAAGGACATAGAGGTCTTCCGGTCGGAACGGCAGGGAAGGGTTTGCTCCTTCTTTCCGGCGGTATCGACAGCCCTGTTGCCGGTTATATGATGGCTTCCCGCGGTATGCAGCTCGAAGCGATCTATTTCCACTCGTATCCTTACACCAGCGAACGTGCGCTTGAGAAGGTAAAGGATCTTGCCCGAATCGTTTCCCAGTATTCCGGAACGATCCTTCTCCATGTTTGTAATTTCACGGATATCCAGCTGAATCTGTATAAGAACAGTCCGCAGGATATGCTTACGATCACTATGCGCCGTATCATGTTCGAGATCGCGGAAGAACTTGCCAATAAGCAGGGCTGTAAATGCCTGATCACAGGTGAATCCCTGGGACAGGTGGCCAGCCAGACGATCGAGGCGATCCAGATCACCAATGAAGTCGTTAAAACTATGCCGGTATTCCGACCGCTGATCGGCCTGGATAAAGAGGAGACCTGCAACATCTCACGCCGTATCGGTGCTTTTGAAACTTCGATCCTTCCTTACGAAGACTGCTGTACAGTATTTGTTGCGAAGCATCCGAAGACCCATCCGCAGAAGAAACATATCATCGAGGCGGAGGCTAATCTGGATATTGAAGCACTTGTTAAGCAGGGTGTTGAGGGAATCGAGACTTATAAGATCGAGCGTACTTCGAAGAACTGATGCATTAAGTCGAAAGGAGCGGTCCTTATGCGTATCGGAAAACTGACCAATGAAGAACTAAAGGACATTGTCCTGTCCCGTCTTCCGAAACTCTCGGAGAGGACACTGATCGGCGCGAATATTGGTGCTGACTGCGCCTGGCTGGATCTTGGCGATAAGCTTCTGGTGACATCCTCAGATCCGATCACCGCCGGTGGTATGCAATCCGGTGCTCTTTCCATCCATGTTTCCTGTAATGATATCGCGGCATGCGGCATCCGTCCGTCTGCGATCCTTACTGTACTGATCGCGCCTCCGGATTGCACGAAAGAAGATGTTATCCATATCGTGGAACAGGCCTCTTCTACGGCAAAAGAACTTGGCGTCGATATTGTAGGCGGTCATACGGAGGTCAGTGACAGTGTCAACCGTTTCATCGTAATTACTACGGCATTCGGTATTGCGGATAAGAATTCTCCGATCCCCCGTGGAGTTGCTATGCCGGGCGACGCGCTCGTAATGACGAAGACAGCCGGCATCGAGGGGACCTGGATCGCGGCGATGGAACACGAAGATCAGCTTACGGGCAGAGTTTCTGAGGATCTGATCTCTGAAGCTAAGACTTTTATCCATAAGATCAGTGTTGTCGAGGATGGAGTTACTGCCTGCTCGCTTCCGGATAAAGATGGTGCAGTGAATTCCCATGGAATTGCATATAGCTCCACACACCTTATGCATGATGTCACGGAGGGCGGTGTTCTCGGTGCAGCCTATGAAATGGCTGATTTTTCCGGCATCGGTGTTACCGTGGATCTTTCAAAAGTTCCGGTTGCTCCGTGCACGAAAGCAATATGTGACGCGATGGATATCGATCCATACCGTCTGATCTCTTCCGGCTCGATACTTGTTGCAACAGCAGATCCTGAAGGACTTCTTGAAGCAATGAAGAAGAAAGGCGTTCCAGCCTGCGTGATCGGTGCTTTTACCGAGAAAGAATTTGCGCTTTCGGATGTGGACGGGAAAAAGATCGAGTTTTTGCCGCCGCAAACGGACGAGCTATATAAAATGTGATTAAAAGGGTTCCGATTATGTATCTTCGTAATGGTGTCATGAAATTCCTGAAAGTAAAGAATGTACTCCTGTTTATTGCAGGTGTTTTCTTTCTTTTTGCCGGTTCATATCTGATCGCTGATCTTATGATCATCTATAGAAATGACATAGATACGGCACTTCACGCGAAATCCATGCCAGGTGCGATCGACTGGGCGATCATGGGAACGGTGTTTATTCTGATCGTATTTCTTTCCAGGAAACTGATGGGCGATGCCCGTTTCTATTCGAGCTATTTTGAAGGATCGTTATACGGAAGGATCTCTTTTAGTGATCTGGCAAAAGCATCCGGAAAACCAGTATTCTTCGTCGCCCTGGAACTGTTCTTTTTTCGCTTTCTGTACATGAAGAAATATTCTTTTGTTTCTGATAAAGGAAGGAATGTTATCGGACTTTTCAGTAAGAAAACGCTCTGTGAATGCAAAAACTGCGGTGCACCGGTCGAGAAGAAGGATTATTTTGCCGGAACCTGTAACTTCTGCGGAAGCTCGGATGTTTTTGCAAAAGTGCTTGCAGGAGACCGTTTCTACAGTATCTCCAGTGATGTTAAGAAGGGTCATAACCGTCCGGCTTACTATGAAGGGAAGGGCCTGGGTTCAAAGAAAACGCTCTTTTCAGTGCTTCTTGTGGTCGGTCTTGGTGTCATTGCGATCTGCGGATTCATGATCGTGGATAGTCTTTCCAACTACAATAACAAGGAATACATCCGAAAGCAGATCCTGGATTCAAGCAATCACGTACTCTCCGTAGATGCGGTCCATGCAGATCTTATTAAACTTATCCTCTTTGCTTCGGTACTGATTGCCGTTCTTATTATTCTTTCGGTGAGAAGGCTCTATAAAATATTCTTTGTTTCCGAAGCGGAATCCTGTGCGATATTCTTTTCGAAAAATGAGCATCCGTTTATTCCGGCAGAAGAGATCCCTTCGATCAAGGCGAAAGGTAATGGAAAGATGCGCCGCGTCCGTGGGGCACTGAAGAACGGCTACCTTGCCAACTGTACGATGGAAGTTCATGACGGCCAGATGGATGTTGCACTTGCCAAGAAGATCGTAAAGGATACATGCCCGTCCTGTGCCTCTCCGATAAATGGAGCCGTAGACGAAGATTATGTATGTAAGGTATGCGGTAATAAGATAATGGGCGTGATAGGAAAAAAGTAAGTAATAAAGCTGAAGAAATAGTTTCTCGCGCTTGTCCTCGGACTTTGTCCTGCGGAGGCGTGTCGAAATCTATTTCTTCAGCGTAAGAGCTTACTTTTTTGTGCAGATTCACCCTTGATTTCTCTTTACGTTATTAGATTAATTGGGTATGATATTAGGGTAATTTTGTATCACATTGTTGGAGGTATCCCATGTTTGAGCATATCAAAGCGGAAGATCCTGAGGTATTTCAGGCGATAACACAGGAAGTTGAGCGTCAGCGCAATAAGATCGAGCTGATCGCATCTGAGAACTTCGTAACAGAGGCTGTTCTTGAGGCAGCTGGTTCTCCTTTAACGAATAAGTACGCTGAGGGATACCCGGGAAAGAGATATTACGGCGGTTGCGAATATGTTGATATCGTCGAGTCCCTGGCTATCGAAAGAGCAAAGAAACTCTTCGGTGCAGAGCATGTAAATGTTCAGCCGCACTCCGGTGCTCAGGCAAACACAGCGGTTTACTTCGCGATCCTTGAACCGGGCGATAAGATCCTCGGTATGGATCTTTCCCACGGTGGTCACCTGACACACGGTATGAAGCTCAATGTTTCCGGCCGTACATATCATTCTGAGTTCTATCAGGTAGATCCGGAGACACAGACACTGAACTATGACAAGATCCTCGAGATCGCTAAAGAAGTGAAGCCGAAGGTCATCGTTGCCGGTGCTTCCGCTTATCCGAGAATCATCGACTTTAAGAAGTTTCGTGAGATCGCCGATGCTGTAGGAGCATACCTCTTCGTAGATATGGCTCATATCGCAGGTCTTGTAGCTGCAGGACTTCACCCGAACCCGGTTCCGTATGCTGATTTCGTTACCACAACGACACATAAGACTCTCCGCGGTCCTCGTGGCGGTATCATCATGTGCAAGGAAGAATATGCGAAGAAGATCGACTCCGCAGTATTCCCGGGCCAGCAGGGCGGACCTCTGATGCACATCATCGCAGCTAAGGCTGTTGCTTTCAAGGAAGCTCTTTCTGATGAGTTCCGTGCTTATCAGGGACATATCATCAAGAACGCTGCGGCTCTCGCTGACGGCCTGATGAAGAGAGGCGTTCACCTCGTTTCCGGCGGTACAGAGAACCACCTGATGCTGATCGACCTCCGTGGTACAGGCGTTACAGGTAAGGAACTCCAGCTCCGTCTGGATGATGTAAACATCACAGCAAATAAGAATACCATTCCTTTCGATCCGGAAAAGCCGTTCGTAACATCCGGTGTACGTGTCGGTACAGCTGCTGTTTCCGCTCGCGGAATGAAAGAAGAAGATATGGATGTTATCGCTGACTGCATTGCGAAGTCTATCTTCTCCTTCGAGGAATCCAAGGAAGACATCAAGGCTGCTGTTGCAGGCCTGACATCTAAGTATCCGCTCTATCCGGATATGAAGTACTAATATTCTTTCCGAAGACGCGGGAAACCGCGCGGAAAGACAATGAGGAACGAAAAACATGGGCGCCAATGAGGAATACAAAAAGAGAGAACCTTTAGCATTCCGCATGGCGCCTCGTTCTTTGTCTGAATATATCGGCCAGGAACATATCCTCGGCGAAGGTAAAATGCTAAGAAGGATGATCGAGGCAGACCGTCTGTCCTCCATCATCCTTTTTGGGCCTCCGGGCACCGGAAAAACAGCCCTGGCCCGTCTCATCGCACACACGACATCCGCGAAATTCGAGCGTATCAATGCGGTCACAGCAGGCGTTTCTGATATCAAGCGTATCGTGGAAGATGCGAAGAATCCCATCCTGACACCAAATGGCAGGGTAGTGCTTTTCGTAGATGAGATCCATCGCTTTAATAAGATGCAGCAGGATGCGCTTCTTCCGCACGTGGAAGACGGAACAGTCATCCTGATCGGTGCGACCACGGAGAACCCTTTCTTTGAGGTCAATAAAGCCCTGATCTCAAGATCAACTGTATTGTCGCTAAAACCACTTACAGATGAGAACATCATCGCTATTCTAAAACAGGCATTACATGATAAGGAGCGCGGTCTCGGAAATGAACCCATCGAGATCTCTGACCGCACTCTGGCGTATATTGCCGACCTTTGTAACGGCGATGCACGTATTGCTCTTAGATCACTGGAACTGGCTTATATCACGACGCCTCCGGATGGAAAGGGGACGATTAAGATCGATGAAGAGATCATGCAGGACTGTATGCAGAAGAGATCTCTTGCATTTGATACGGACGGGGAGAGCCATTATGACAATATCTCCGCGATGATCAAGTCCATGCGCGGAAGTGATCCTGACGCGGCGATCTTCTATCTTGCCCGTGCGCTGCATTCCGGCGAGGATATCGAATTTCTCGCAAGACGTATCCTGATCTGTTCTTCCGAGGATGTCGGCATGGCAAATCCAAATGCGATCCTGGTTGCAATGGCAGCTTATCAAGGCGTAATGGCGGTCGGAATGCCGGAAGCCCGGATACTGCTTGCGGAAGCGGCTGTCACGGTAGCTACCAGCCCGAAATCGAATAGTTCTTATCTGGCGATCGATAAAGCACTCTCTGATGTGGCAAATAAACGTACAGGCGAAGTCCCCATGCATCTTCGTAATGCACCCGCGAAAGGGATGCTGGATATGGGATATTCCGTCGGATATAAGTATGCCCATGATTTCCCGGAACACTATGTCGATATGCAGTTCCTGCCGGACGAGATGGTCGGAACAAAGTATTACGAACCCGGTAATCTCGGTTATGAAGTGCAGATCCGCAAATGGATGGACCACCTGAAAATCGGTACGCCTCTAAGGAAAACAGAGAATCCATCCGATTCTTCATCTGATAAGAGTAACAAATAATTCACAAAACATATGCAGATTTCTGTGTAATTGTGCATTGACACTATTCTGCCCCAAAGAATATAATCTAACCCAGTTAGCAATTTAGGAGTGACAGAATGGCATCGGATAAAGAAGTAATTGCATTATTGCAGGAATTCAGCAGTATCCATCCCTTGGAATTTCTTCAGAAGATCGACGTGCAGTCAATGGGGATCAGTAATGTTCTCTGTTTTCTCATGTGTGCCGACCATGAAGTTTCTGCGGGTGAAATCAGTGAATATATGAATGTCAGCACGGCCCGTGTCGCTGTACTTCTGAAAAAGATGTCTGATAAAGGATTGATCGAAAAGCATACCGATCCTTCCGATGCACGTCGTGTCTTAGTTGCTATTACTGATTCCGGAAAAGCACTTTTCCAGGAACAGCAGCGTGAGATCCTTCTTTATTCCGGTGCTGTTGTGGATCACTTCGGAGCGGATAAGATACAGGAGTTTATCGGTATCTGCCGGCAGATCCGCGATATCATCGACAAAGTGGAGAAGCAGGAACTCGAAAATAAGAAAAATAAATAATCTTCAATGCATAACAATCTAAAGGAAACGGAGACAGAAGAAAGATGCTAGAACTAAAAGACATTGTGAAGATCTATCCGGCAGGCGGCAATCCTGTGGAAGCATTAAAAGGTGTTAGCCTTGGCTTCCGTAACAGTGAATTTGTTTCGATCCTTGGCCAGTCCGGATGCGGTAAGACGACGATGCTGAACATTATCGGCGGTCTCGACCAGTACACCTCCGGTGATCTGATCATCAACGGAAGATCGACCAAAGACTACAAAGACAGAGACTGGGACACATACCGAAACCATACGATCGGTTTTGTATTTCAGACCTACAACCTGATCCCGCATCAGAATGTTCTCGCGAATGTCGAGATCGCACTTTCTCTTTCCGGTGTCAGCAAGAAAGAACGCCGTGAACGTGCAACAGAAGCTTTGAAAAAAGTCGGTCTCGGAGATCAGCTGAAAAAGAAGCCGTCCGAGATGTCCGGCGGTCAGATGCAGCGTGTTGCCATCGCGCGTGCTCTTGTCAATAATCCGGATATTATTCTCGCCGACGAGCCGACAGGTGCTCTTGATACTGAGACCAGTGTTCAGGTCATGGATATCCTCAAAGAGATCTCCAAAGATAAGCTCGTTATCATGGTTACCCATAACCCGGAACTTGCCGAGAAGTATTCCACACGTATCGTAAGAATGCTTGACGGTAAGATCACCGGCGATACTGCTCCTTTCACAGAAGAAGAGAAAAAGGAAGCAGAGAAGATCGCAGCTGATGTTGCCGCGATGGATAAAAAAGCGAAGAAAGAAGCTTCCAAGAATGAGAAGAAACCTTCCATGTCTTTCTTTACTTCTTTCTCCCTCTCCCTTAAGAACCTCTTCACAAAGAAGGGAAGAACGATCCTTACATCTTTTGCAGGATCGATCGGTATTATCGGTATCGCCCTGATCTACTCGGTATCCCAGGGTACGCATAATTTTATTAATGACGTTCAGGAAGACACGATCTCCGCATATCCTCTGGAGATCCAGGCACAGACTGTTGATCTCAGTACACTTCTGAATGCTTTTGCCGGTAACGAAGAGCAGAAGACTGTCCATGGAAAAGATGCTGTTTATCAGAAGTATAAGATCTATGACATGATGAACTCCCTGATCGCTGTTGAGACACAGGAGAATGACCTTTCTTCCTTCAAGAAGTATATCGAGGATGAAAGAAGCAAGAGCGACAGCAAGCTGTCCAATGCGCTTTCCGGAGTCCAGTATTCCTACGATCTGAATCTTGCGATCTATACGAAGAATATCGAAGGCAAGATCATCCACTCCGATACAAATGACCTTATGTCGGCACTCCTTGGAGAATATACCAAGACGATGTTTAATATCGACATGAGTGCTATGAATACGCAGAACAGCCAGTCCTCCCAGCTGATGGGAAGCTCCATGACGCTCTGGAGCGAACTCCTTCCGGGCAAGAACGGTGAAGCGACCAATCCTGTAACACATAAGCAGTACGATGTCGTATATGGACGCTGGCCGGAAAAATACGACGAGATCGTTCTTTTCCTTGATGAGAATAACGAGCTGAATGACTACACACTGTATGCTCTTGGTCTGAAGACAGAAAAAGAGATCACCACCATGATGAAGGCGGCAATGAATAAGAAACCTCTCGAGTTTACTGACAAGCACTGGTCTTATGAAGAGATCTGCAATCTGGAATTCCGTTCCGTTCTGCCTTCCAACTGCTGGAACTATGATCCAACCACTGGTCTTTATATCGATATGAGACAGTCTGATCAGGGCCTGCAGTACCTCTACGACAATGGCATGACACTTAAGGTCGTCGGTATTGTCCGTCCGAATGAAGATGCTGTATCCACAAGTCATCACGGTACGATCGGTTATACCCACATGCTTACCGAATACATCATCAAAGAAAGCCAGAATTCGGAAGCAATCGCAGCTCAGCTCAAAAACCAGAAGATCGATGTAACATCCGGTCTTCCGTTCAAAGAAGAAAATGCAGCTGTTTCCGAGACTGAAAAGGCGGAATACTTCAGAAAGTATGTATCCGAGCTCGATGATCAGGGTAAAGCGGATATGTATATCAAAGTTATGAGCGTTCCTACCGAGAAGCAGATTCAGGACTATGTGGATCTTGCACTCTCCCAGCTCGACCGTCCGACAATGGAAGCGATGATGCTCAAGCAGATGACGGAAGAGATGGGCATGGATGAGGCAACCGTAAAGAGCTATATGGCACAGATGTCCGACGATGACATGAAGCAGGCTTTTGCAAAGGGCATCCGTGAGAAGTTCTTAAGCGAATATGCTGCTCAGATCGAGAAAGACCTGAAGACCAAGACTCCTGCTGAACTTGCTGCTGCACTTGATAAGAATATGGGCAACTTCGATGACGCCGCATGTGCTGCTTTCTATGACAGCATTCTGGAGTTCTCTGCCTTTACTTATGATTACAACCTCATCCGTCTCGGATGCCTCGATCTGGATACTCCGTCTTCGATCCGCCTCTATGCGAACTCTTTCGAGAACAAAGATACGATCGTTGACTGCATCGACGAATACAACCAGAATGTTCCGGAACTTCAGAAACTGAAGTACACCGACTACATCGGCATCCTGATGTCTTCCGTAACCACGATCATCGATGCGATCACCTACGTTCTTATCGCTTTCGTAGCTGTATCCCTCGTTGTTTCCTCGATCATGATCGGTGTCATCACCCTCATCTCTGTTCAGGAAAGAACGAAAGAGATCGGTATCCTCCGTTCTCTGGGTGCTTCGAAGAAGAATGTATCCCGTATGTTTAACGCAGAGACGATCATCATCGGCTTCACGTCCGGTCTTCTGGGTGTACTGATCACGTACCTGTTACTGATCCCGATCAATATCATCGTGCACTCCCTGACCGGTCTTAACAACCTCACCGGTGTACTGCCGATCCCGACCGCTCTGATCCTGATCCTGATCAGTATGCTCCTTACCCTGATCGCAGGTATCATCCCGTCCCGCTCCGCAGCGAAGAAGGATCCGGTTGTTGCTCTCCGCACAGAGTAATAGTCAGTATAAGAAACTCATTAGAAAAAGCTCTCCGATTCGTACGGGGAGCTTTTTTCTTTACCTTCTAGTTAAGGTATAATAGACACTGCTGAGTATAGATGAAAGAGGGTAGAAGATGTCTAGAGTTTATCTGGATAATGCAGCAACAACGAAGATCCGGCCGGAAGCACTTGCTGCTATGAATGCCGCGTATAACGAGTATGCAAATCCATCTTCTGTCCACCATGAAGGACAGTCTGCCCGAAAAGCACTCGAAAACGCCCGTGAGAGCATCGCTTCTGTTTTGCACTGTGATCCTTCGGAAGTGTACTTTACGTCAGGTGGTACGGAAGCCGATAACTGGGCGGTCTCTTTTTCCGGAGATGTGGGAGAAGGGAAGAGGCATATCATTACATCTTCCATCGAGCATCCGGCAGTTCTTTCTGCATGTAAGCGTAAAGAATCGGAAGGATTCCGTGTCACATATCTTCCGGTGGACAGATATGGATCCGTTTCCGCCGATGACCTGGAAAGAGCGATCTCAGATGATACGGCTCTCGTTTCTGTGATGATGGTAAATAATGAGATCGGAACCATCGAACCGATCATTAAACTAAGTGAGATCGCGCATGCCTATGGAGCCATCTTTCACACGGATGCGGTGCAGGCGGTCGGATCACTTCCGGTGGATTTTTCCGATCTTCATGTCGATCTTTTATCCTTTTCCTCGCATAAATTCTATGGACCTTATGGCGCTGGAGGCCTTCTTGTCCGAAAAGGCCTGAAGATTCCTTCTTTTCTCGTCGGAGGATCACAGGAATATGGGCATCGTGCGGGAACCGAGAATCTTCCGGGAATTATCGGAATGGCCGAAGCGCTTAGGCTTGATGCTTCCGAAATGGATGAACACATCGGCCAATTGCTGTCGTTAAAGAATCTTCTAATCGGGCTTCTAAGAGAATCCTGCCCGCAAGTTGTTTTCCACGGAGATGCGGATATCTCGCATCCCGGTATCCTGAATCTGTATGTTCCGGGAATGGATGGTGAGAAGATGCTTCTGCTTCTTGATTACAAAGGATTTGCCGTATCCGGCGGAGCTGCCTGTTCTTCAAAAGATCATGTTGTATCTCATGTTCTTAAAGCTATCGGCGCATCAGAAGAAGAAGCGGGAAATTCCCTTCGTGTCAGCATCGGAACATATAATACCGAACAGGATATAGTATCGTTTGTTTCCACATTTGAAGAGATTTTGAAGAAGAATCTTTGAAGAGGGGAGAGGAGATCATTATGACACTTCAGAAGCTTCGGCCGAAGATACACTTCACCCCGGAAAAAGGCTGGATGAACGATCCAAACGGTCTCGTATTCTATCAGGGAAAGTATCATCTTTTCTATCAGCATGATCCGGATTCTCTTGTCTGGGATACGATGCACTGGGGACATGCCGTATCTTCCGACCTGATGTACTGGGAGCATCTTCCGATCGCACTTTATCCTGACGAACTGGGCGTTATTTATTCCGGAAGCTGCATCGTCGATACGGAAAACGTAACAGGCTTCGGATCTTCCGGCCATCCCGCGCTTGTCGCATATTACACTTCCCATGATATGGAGACATCCAGGGAGTGCCAGTGTATGGCATGGAGTTCCGACGGAATTTCTTTCCATAAATATGAAGGAAATCCGATCTTGCCGGGAAAAGCACACACACCTTCAAGAGATCCGCAGGTCTTTCGGAATGCTGTTTCCGGTGGTTATTCCATGGTGCTTACAAGAGAAAGCTGTGTTGAGTTTTATCATTCGGAGAATCTGATCCGATGGGAGAAGACCGGCGAGTTCCGTCTTCCTGAGTATGCGCTTTCCGGCATGATCGAGTGTCCGTGTATTTTCAAAGCCGATGTTCAAGGAGGTCATCCCGATTTTGATCCGCCGTATGTTCTTATGCTGAGCATGGATATCCCGGAATCCGAGTTTTCCAAGATTCCTTCTGAATGTCCTGCCCATGCCCGTTTGATGCAGTACTTCGTCGGATCTTTTGACGGGAACACATTTCATGTTTTCCCTGATCAAGATGAAGTCCTTCTGGTGGACTATGGTCCCGATTTTTATGCCGGATCAGTCTTTTCCGATGTAAAAGACACGATCCTTCTGGCATGGCTGGGTGACTTTTCTTCAGGTTCCAGGAATACACCGATGGAGACCGAAGGCTTCCGCGGGATCCAGTGTTTCCCGCGAAAACTGACACTGGTTCATACCGGGGACGGGTACCGTCTGCATCACGAGTTTTACTTTCCGGGAAGCAAGGTTTTTCCGGAAGGTGTGATATTTCGAACTGAAGATAAAGACGTTATACTCAAGGACAATTGCGTCATAGAGAGCATCCGCCGTGACGGCTTGATCGCAAAAACATCTTTTGCTCAATAAGAAATAACGAGGTCAACTGATATGCAGAAAAGAGCCTTAGGAAGCAAATTTTTCATCCTGCTTGCAGGCATCCTGTGGGGATGTATGGGCCTTTTTGTACGGCCGCTGAATGACCGCGGGCTCTCCTCATGGGATATCGTCTTTCTTCGGGCAATATTGACGACGATCTTCATGGGGGGATTCATTTCCATAAAAGACAGAAACCAATTCAAGATCAAACTGAAGGATATCTGGTGTTTCCTCGGGACCGGGCTTCTAAGCATCGTTTTCTTTAATCTCTGCTATTTTAAGGAGATCACGATCACGTCGCTCTCTGTAGCAGCGATCCTCCTTTATACGGCGCCTGCTTTCGTCATGGTTATCTCCGCTTTCTGCTTTAAGGAAAAACTAACGAAGATCAAGCTGGCAGCACTACTAATTTCTTATATCGGCCTTGCATTTGTTACAGGAGTTATCGGAGGATCGGAGACGATTACGGCAAAAGCACTGTTCATCGGTCTCGGCGCGGGACTCGGGTATGCGCTGTATTCGATCTTCAGCAGATATGCGCTTGAAAGAGGCTATTCATCTACGACGATCAGTTTTTATACGTTTCTGTTTGCAAGCATGGGGACAGTGCTTTTCGCAAAACCGGCAAAGGTCTGGGATGTCTCTACCGGATCTTTAAAACTGATCATACTGTCTGTGGCCTTCGTGCTTGTATCCACTGTGATCCCGTATCTTGTTTATACGCAGGGATTGAAAAAAGTAGAGAACGGGCAAGCTTCGATCATTGCCTCTGTCGAACCTGTCGTAGCTACGTTAAACGGCATAATCTGGTTCCATGAGAAAATGAGCTGGAGTATCGCGGTCGGAGTGATCCTCGTTCTTTCCGGAATCGTGCTTACTAATCTTTACCCAAAGAATGATCAATCATAATAGGATGCAACATATTCCTTCTGTTTCTCGTCATATAGTAAACGGGAACAGGAGAGTAGTTGAATGAATATTCGGAAAATGAGTGCTTTTATAGCATCGGTCATCATGGCATCATCCTTTTGCGGGTGTAAAAAGAGAGTTAAATCCACAGGAAGAATGCAGTTATCGCAAGCTTTATCAGCAGAGAAGGCTTCTGAAGAAACAGACGATGCAACAATAGACGGTGAACAGCCTCTTACTGATCCGGATCGGATTCTCTTCACATATGAATACAGGAATAATGCCTGGGGATATCAGTACTCGGTGTATGTCATTTTAGGCGATGGCCGATGCTACTATCATTCGTTAAAAGCAGGTAATTTCACGGTTCCCGAGTTTAGTAAAGAAGATATAGATTCCGTTATCGATCTGTCATCTGATATGATTTCATTCTACTATGATCAGGATTTTATCAATGAGTTATATCAGCACGCCCGTGATTTCGATCCTAATGCTCCTAAGACCGAAAAACACTCAGCATATGACGCAGGTCAGAATTCGCTATATTACTGGGATGAAGATATGAATAAAGTACTGCTCCTTAGTGAGGGAGATTACAGATATACTTTTGATGATCCAAATTTCGATGTGATCCAGAAGCTTTGGGAAACGCGCTATGCGCATATGTAAAGATATTATCTTGTAAAAACTCTTGGATTTAGTATAATTTCCTATGGAAAAATGACATAGGATGGTTTTTATGGGAAATAAAACAGATAAGCCGAAGAAGGAAAGAAAACTTACTGAGGCGGAAATCAAAAGAAAAGCTAATTTCGAAGCAAAAGAGGCAGCCCTGCTCGAAAAGGGGTATAAGAGAAAAGATCTGACGATCTCGATTGCAAAAGCGAACTTCGTCGGCGTTCTTCTTACCATTCCATTCATAGCGGCGATCCTTGCCGGGTATTATCTATATAACGGGCATTTTGGAGTTCTTACGCTCCTTAAGGATGATTCGCCGACGTATTTTATCTATCTGGCGGTCATTTTTGTGTCTTTCATTCCTCTTGCGGTAATCCATGAATTGATTCACGGCTTTGTCTGGTCCAGGGGAACAGAGAACGGGCTGAAGGATATACAGTACGGCTTTATCAAAGAACAGCTGACACCTTACTGCGCCTGCCTCTGTCCGCTGTCGAAAAAGATGTATATCATCGGCTCGATGATGCCGATGACGATCCTCGGGATCCTTCTGGGAATCGTATCGATCTTTACCGGACAGCTTTTGCTGCTTGTAATTTCACTTCTTCAGGTATCGGGAGGAGCCGGTGATATTCTTATCACATCGATGCTTCTGCGATATAAGACTAAGGGGAAGGATGTCGTTCTTTTGGACCATCCGACCGACTGTGGTTTGGTTGCATTTGAAAAGGTCTGATTTCTCAGACCTTTTTTCTTATTTCTTTCAGAGCTTTTAGGAATCTTCTTCTTATAACAGCATCCACTTTATCGCCTAACTCTGGCATCATCTCAGGGAAAACCACTCCGCCGGCCATCATGGCATGTCCGCCACCATCTCCGATTCCTTCGAGTGCCAGATGGACGAGATCTCCGGCTTTCAGATCGGATATCTCCGATCTGATGGAGAACTTTAATCCGCCGTTTCTGTTTGCATATACTACGGAAATATCAATACAGTCGAGCGACATGATAAAGCTGGAAACCATAGCGATCAGGCGGTCAGGACAGTCGAAGGGGATATGTACGAATCCTACGCCTTCCTTCGCATGGAGGTTTCTGATCGCAGCTCCATATGCACGAAGATCGTCGAGCTCGAGTTCATTACTCTCCAGACGCAGAATAAGGGCCTGGTCCGCCAGCGGATTGAGCTTGGAAAAAGCACTGATATCTTCCTCCTTTACTCCTCTTGTGAAGTTCTGCGTATCGACTTTTATCGCGTAGAGAAGAGCTGTTGCGACATCGGTCGGGATCTCGATATTGTTTTCTGTAAAATAATCCATAATGATCGTGGAACAAGAACCGACGATCCGGTGATCCTTAAATGCATATTCATAATCGGATACCCAAGGGTGATGATCGATACATGCGATTTCGTGACCGATAAGATCAGAAAAATTCGTATTATTCTTCTGCCCATCGATATTGATCACATAATCTTCTTCGCTGCCTTTATAGTCAACTGCATTGATCGTTTGGATATGGAGCTCTTCCGTCATCAGTTTTAAGGTGACCTTATCAAGGCTTCCGAAATAAACTATATCCGCTGAAATATTTCTTTGCTTGAGAAGATACTGAAGACCAAAGGCCGCAGCCATCGCATCCGGATCCGGGTAATTATGTGTCTGGATTACTACTTTGTGGTTGCCGATAACATCGACTAACATATCTAACTTCGTCATACTATTAACCCCCTTGTATGAAATCCCCGATTGCATTATATCATCCCGACTATGCATGTTATAATGTAAAAGTAGTGAAATAGGTCTTTTCTGGAGGTTTACATATGAGAAATATCACACTTGGCAAGACAGGTATTACAACTCCCCAGAATGCTTTCGGCGCACTTCCGATCCAGCGCGTAAGTCAGGATCAGGCGATCAAACTCCTTCGCGCCGCAAAAGATGGCGGGATGACATTTTTTGATACGGCCAGAGCCTATTCAGATAGTGAAGAGAAGTTAGGCGCTGCATTTGAAGGCGTTCGCGACCAGATCTATATTGCGTCAAAGACACAGGCCAAGACTCCAGAACAGTTCTGGAAAGACCTGGACACGACGCTTTCCAATCTTCGCACGGACTATCTTGATCTTTATCAGTTCCACTGCGCAAGCCGCTGTTTTGCTCCCGGGGATGGTACCGGGATGTACGAGGCGATGCTTGAAGCGAAAAAACAGGGAAAGATCCGTCACATCGGCATCACAGCACATCTGATCGCCGTCGCGGAAGATATCGTTGCTTCCGGATTATATGAGACTTTACAGTTTCCGTTCTCTTACCTTGCATCCGATAGAGAGATCGAATTGGTGAGATCCTGCGAGAAAGCCGGTATGGGCTTTATCGCGATGAAAGGACTTGCCGGCGGACTTCTTACCAACAGCCGCGCTTGTATGGCTTTTATGAGCCGGTTTGAGGCACTCCCGATCTGGGGGATCCAGAGAGAAGAGGAACTCGAACAATGGCTTTCCTTCTTTAATGATGAAGTAACACTTGATGAAGACACAAGTGCTTTTATCGAAGAAGATAAAAAAGCACTCCAGGGAGATTTCTGCCGTGGCTGCGGATACTGTATGCCATGTACGGCGGGAATCCAGATCAATCAGTGCGCCAGAATGTCCCAGCTGATCCGAAGAGCTCCATCCGAGAACTTTAAAGGTGAATTCTGGCAGAAGGAAATGGCGAAGATCGAGGACTGCGTGGATTGCGGTCTTTGTAAGACCAAGTGTCCTTATGGCCTGGATACTCCGAATCTTCTGCGGAAAAACCTCACTGATTATAAAAACATCATCAGCGGTGCTGTAGAAGTATAAGCTCCAAATAAAAACGCCCTCTTTTCAACGGGCACAGGTTTTATAGCTTTTCGGCTTGGCGTTTTCTTGCCACATAATATGAATTCTCCGTAAATCCGAATGACCGCAGGTATTCCGCTAGCTCTTTGAAATGGATGCAGAGTGTTTCCGATCCGTGCGAATCTGAACCGAGCGAGATGTTTCTCCCGCCCATTTCATAGTATCTGGAAAGGATCTCTTTATCCGGAAGGCAATCGGAAAGTCCTTTCTTTCGCATTTTATCGACAGAGCGGGTATTGATCTCCAGACATTTATCCTTGGAAATGATAGCAGAGAAGAAGCGGTCAAACTCCTCCGGACACTGCGCATATTTGATCTGCGGCTGCTCGTATGGCGCATATCTGTTGATATAGTCGTAATGGCCTACAATATCGTAGTTATTGCATTTTTCAGCCATCTCTGCCATTTCTTCGATATATTTTCTATACACGGTAAGCATATCTTCTTCGTAGCATTCACGGAAGAAGTACGGATCTTTTCCGGCATAGAGATGATTAGAAAGGATCACTTCATCGAAAGGGTATTTCGCGATCATCTCATCGTAAAAACCGCACAGATGCTTCTGATATCCGAGCTCGATTCCGCAGTACACAGGGAGATCTCCCGCATATTCGCGCCAGGACTTAAATGTCTCGAAGTACTCCGGAATATCAAATATCTGCACTTCGCCGATATCGTGCGGGTAATCACCTTCGTAATGCTCCGTAACGGCAACTCCGTTCATTTGAAGTTTTCTGCATGCATCGATCAGTTCTTTTGCCGTCATTCTCGCGTCTGAACTGAAGTGACTGGTGTGATTATGTGTATCAGTAAACATCTTTACCTCAAATATCTAAATAGTTAGTCGTGCTTAACGACAATATGGTATCATATATTTGCGTTTTTTGTTTAATATCTTTGTATAAGGAGATGATTATATGTCCAAAGAAAAAAAGACAGAGAAGGATTTGAAAGAGAAGAAGACCAAGTCCTCAAAGAAAGAGAAGAAGGAGCTATTCGCGGAGTATCCGAATCTCTGGGAAAGCCGTTCCCGGGATGATATCGACCATACCATGGCTTTTGCCGAAGAATATATGGCATTCCTTGATATCAGTAAGACCGAGCGCGAGTTCGTGAAGAATGCGATCGAAGCTCTGACAGATAAGGGTTTTGTCGATATCGATACGAAAAAAGCACTGAAATCCGGAGATAAGGTTTTTTCTTCCATCAAAGGAAAAGGCCTGATGTTTGCTGTTGTCGGTAAAGAAGATGCATTTAAGGGTTTCAATATCCTCGGCGCGCACATCGACTCTCCGCGTCTCGACTTAAAACCGAATCCGCTCTATGAAGAGGATGAACTGGTATTCTTTAAGACCCACTATTACGGCGGTATCAAGAAGTATCAGTGGACCACGATTCCGCTTGCGATCCATGGTGTCATCATGAAAAAAGACGGAACCAAGCTCGAAATCTGCGTCGGTGAGAAAGATGACGATCCGATTTTTTATATCTCTGATCTTCTGCCGCATCTTGGCTCCGAGCAGATGAGCCAGAAGGCAAATGAATTTATCAAAGGTGAAGATCTGAATGTCATGATCGGTGCCAGCAAGCTCCCGGAAGATGATTCCTCCAATGCTTGCAAATACGCGATCTTAAAGCTTCTGAACAATGAATACGGCATCGATGAGAAGGATTTTGTTTCTGCGGAGATCGAGATCGTTCCTGCCATGAAGGCAAGAGATGTCGGCTTTGATAGAGCGCTCATCGCAGCGTATGGCCATGATGACAAGGTTTGTGCTTATCCGGCTCTGATGGCTCTTATGGCGCAGGAAGCTCCGGCAAGAACCTGTGTATGCATGCTTTCCGATAAGGAAGAGATCGGTTCTTACGGTAACTCCGGTGCGCAGTCCAGACTCTATGAGAATTTCCTGGTGGAGCTTTTCGCGAAGATCAATGGCGGTTACGATGAACTCGGATACAGAAAGTGCATCGCCAATACCAAGATGCTTTCCACCGATGTATCCAATGCTTTTGATCCGAAGTATGCCAATGTTTCCGATAAGAGAAATACAGCTTACCTCAATAAAGGCGTTAAAATGGAGAAATATACCGGCGCCAGAGGCAAGTCCGGCGCAAGTGACGCCAACTCCGAGTTCTTCGCATCGATCCTCCGAATCTTCGCGGAGAACGATATCCCGTGGCAGACCGGTGAACTTGGTAAGGTAGATGCAGGTGGCGGCGGAACGATCTCCGCTTATCTTGCAAAACTCGGTATGGAGGTCATCGACTGCGGTGTTCCGGTACTTTCGATGCATGCTCCATATGAAGTTATCAGTAAGATCGACCTGTATTTCACGTATCTTGCCTATAAATGCTTCATTGAAAACATAAAATAAGGCAAAGTTCTTTAATCCAAGGATAAAATGCGTTATAATCCTTGTTCGTAGTATGGTAGGTGTGGTACATGGAGTGCCACAAGAAAGAAGGTAAAGTATGATTATTGTTGTAAAACCGGGTGCCAGTGACTCTCAGGTACATGAGATCATTGATGTTCTGGAGAGAAACGAACTGAAGGCACACGTCTCCGAAGGCGCCGAGAGATTGATCATCGGTGTTATCGGTGATAAGTCCCGCCTGACTCCGGGTTCCCTCGAAGTCCTTAGCGGCGTTGAGAAGATCGTTCCGATCATGGAGTCGTATAAACTCGCGTCCCGTCAGTTCCGTCCGGAAGGTACCTCGTTTAATGTAAAAGATCTTACGATCGGCGGAAAAGAACTGGTCATGATGGCCGGTCCCTGTGCTGTTGAGAGCGAAGAACAGGTAGATGCGGTTGCCTCTAAGATGACAGCATGTGGTGTTAAGGTACTTCGCGGCGGCGCATATAAGCCGAGAACATCTCCGTATGCATTCCAGGGCCTGGAAAAGGAAGGATTAAAGATCCTCCGCCGTGTTGCGGACAGATATGGTCTTTTAGTCATCTCCGAGATCACATCCGAGAACGATATCGAGTATGCTTCCAATTACCTGGATATCATCCAGATCGGTGCCAGAAATGCCCAGAATTTCCGTCTGCTTTCTGCGGTCGGCAAGTCCGGTATTCCGGTCATGCTGAAGCGTGGTATTGCGGAAACGATTGATGAGTGGCTGGGTTCTGCCGAGTATATCATGAGCGAAGGCAACTATCACATCATGATGTGCGAGCGCGGCATCCGTACATTTGAGACAGCTACACGTTCGACACTGGATATCAGTGCGGTTCCGGTACTGAAAGGAAAGACACATCTTCCGGTCATTGTTGACCCGAGCCATGCTGCCGGTAAAGCTCAGTATGTACAGCCTCTTGCTCTTGCTGCGATCGCAGCCGGAGCAGATGGTCTTATCATCGAAGTGCATCCGGATCCGAAGCACGCTCTTTCCGATGCAGCTCAGCAGCTGACGCCGGAAGCTTATGCAGAGCTTGCCCAGCGTGTCAAAGAAATGGCTGAGATCGTTAAGCGCTCCTATCCTAAGAATTGAACTTATCACAATACGTTATAATTCGTTGATTTCAAGAAAAACCTTTCAAAGCCTCCGCAGGACATCGTCCGAGGACTAGCGAAGAAAGGTTTTTTCTTGAAACTTGTCAATGCGAACGATTTGTGATAAGTTAAATAAGTAAACACGATGAAGGGGATCAGTAGAGATCTTCATTCTTCTTATAGAGAGCCCGGGACGGTGGAAGCCGGGTAGAAGAGAGGTTTTGAACTCGCCCTGGAGTGTGCTTCCTTGAACTGACAGTAGAGGAAGTCGGAGGCTCACCGTTATCAGAGAGCAGAATATCAGAAGGGCAAGTGCTTTTCCCGTATTCGATGAGCGCATCCAGGACGGATGAAGTAGAGTGGTACCGCGGAAGTTGTAAGCTTTCGTCTCTAAGTTAAGAGACGAAGGCTTTTTTGTTTGCCTATATTGATACAAAGGAGGAACGAAGGATGAAATTTGACAAGTATCAAATGCCGAAAATGATCGATCTGCCGGGCCGGACATGGCCGAATAAGAAGCTAACCAAAGCTCCGATATGGTGCAGCGTCGATCTAAGGGACGGAAACCAGGCACTGGAAGTCCCGATGGATCTTAACCAGAAGGTCCAGTTCTTCGACTATCTTGTCAAACTCGGTTTCAAGACGATTGAGATCGGGTATCCGGCTGCGTCCGACACGGAATATGAGTTTACACGTCATCTGATCGATAATGATATCATCCCGCGTGATGTCACAGTTCAGGTACTGACAATGGCCCGTGAAGATGTTATCCATAAGACATTTGAGGCCGTAAGCGGCGCACGTTCTGCGATCGTTCACCTGTATAATGCTACATCCAGACTCCAGCGCGAAGTCGTATTCGGCTTTGATAAACAGCAATGTAAAGAGCTGGCGGTAAAAGGCGCAAAACTGATCCAGGCAGAGATCGATGCTGATGAAAGTAATACTGATTGGCATCTTGAATACTCCCCGGAGAACTTCTCCGAGACCGAGCCGGAATTTGCCGTGGAGATCGTCGATGCCGTGCTTGATATCTGGAAACCGACACCGGAGAATAAAGTCATCATTAATCTCCCGGAAACCGTTGAAATGACGATGCCTAACGTATTTGCCGATATGATCGAGTATTTCTGCACACATACAAAATACAGAGATTCGATCATCGTATCTATTCATACCCATAATGACCGTGGAACAGGTGTTGCTGCTTCCGAACTGGCTCTTCTGGCAGGGGCGGAGAGAGTAGAGGGGACCCTCTTCGGTAATGGTGAAAGAACCGGAAACTGCGATATCATCACGCTTGCCATGAATATGTTCATGAATGGCATCGATCCGGAACTGGATTTTTCGGACATGGATGAAGTGATCGATATGTATGAAGGCTGCACCGGAATGCGTATCGGAGACCGTCAGCCATGGGCTGGAAGGCTTGTATTTACGGCGTTTTCGGGCACTCACCAGAATGCGATCCAAAAAGGAATGGAAAATATCAAAGAAAAAAATACATGGTATGTGCCATATCTGCCGATCGATCCGAAAGATGTCGGCCGCAGCTATGATCCGATCATCCGTATCAACAGCCAGTCCGGCAAAAACGGCCTGGCATACATCATGGAGCGCAATTATGGATTACACCTGCCGAAATCGTTCCAGAAAGACTTCATGCAGATCGTTACATCCGAATCCGAATCACGTCATAGTGATCTGATGCCGCAGGAACTCTTCGAACTGTTTGATGATGTTTATGTAAATGTTATGACACCATATAACATGATCGGTTATCGCGAAGAATCTCTTGGAGATAAAAAAGCACACGTCAATGTGAAATTAAAATACGCAGATGACATCATCGAAGTTAACGGAGATGGTATTGGTTTACTTGATGCGTTCTGTAATGGAATAGAAAAAACTCTGAACATAAAACTGTCCATCAGAATGTATAATGAGCACGCTATTAAGAGCGGATCTGATTCCGCAGCTATTACATATGTACAGATCGCAGATAAAGATGGTCAGATGCATCTTGGAGCAGGAATATCAAGTTCCGTAACCAAATCATCACTGCGAGCTGTTGTATGCGCATTAAATAGAATGATCCGTTAAGTAAGTTTTATCGTTGAGAAGAAAATAAACCGCTCCAGAACGGTCATTAGAAAAAGCAAGAAATAACTCTACGTGACTCAGACAATTTTCGCGAAGCGAAAAACTCGCCACTTTAGAGTTTTTCTTGCTTTTTATTATGAGTGATATTGAGTAGATGTTAATCTAAAAAATGTTATTATTCTGTTTTTCTTCTTCTCAATTAAACAAAACTGTGATTTTGTTTAATTGCATATTATGATTTCAGCTCTTCTGTTTTTCAAAAATCATCCTCTTCTTCATTAAATGAAAAAGGACCATTCATGGAATGATCCTTTATACAGGTTCTTGTGATTCTTGTGTTTCAGATGTATTTGATGGAATCGGAGTGACATTTTGCACATCCGGTGCCTCGGCGACGATCGTTGTTTCTGTAGCGAACGGATCGCTCTGTGTTAATTCATTGATTTTATTTACGCCGACCATCTGTTTGTATTCGCTGTAATCGATCTTCGGAGAGATCCAGCGGTACGTCATGATCAATGCGAGAATAACGATTCCTGCAATCAGAAGCTTTCTGATAATCAGTAAGGATCTTTCTTTTCGATATTTACGATCTACATATTCTTTGGTAGTATATCCGACCAGAACATATACCTTATGGATAGACTTCCTTTTCGGCATTCTTCTCCGCTCAGCGATCTTGGCCTTGATGCGGTTCCTGATTGAATCCGGAAGTTTCTTGAAGTAATTCACGGTAGTTCTTCCCAGGAAACTGAAAAACCCGCCGACAGACATGCCATCACCCGCTGTTGTTTCGGGTGTTTCATCGATCCACTGTTCCTGATCAGGTTGTTCGTAATAGCTTCTTTCTTCTTCCATTTGTCTCTCCTGTATCATGAAGATTATAGCACATAATTCTCTGCGCCGTATTTCATTTTAATAATGCGAACAATCGTTTGACACTCTCAATCTATAATGGTAAGATTGTTATAAATAACATACGGAGGGTGATTTATGGCAGCTTATCGCTTCACAAAGAGTAATCTGAAAGAAACTTTGGAAATTATCTATGCTTTTATCGTCTCATATGTTAAGCGAGAAGGTTATCCGCCGTCAGTCCGCGAGATCTGTCAGGGTGTAGGTATCAAGTCCACCTCCACTGTCCATGCTCATCTTCGCCGTTTGCAGGACGAAGGAAAGATCGAGTATATCCCGGGTAAGCGCCGCGCAATCATGATCAAGGATATCGCTAGAGAGAGCGAGACCACTCTTCCTAAGGAGATCCCGCTTGTCGGTACTGTAACCGCAGGTGTTCCGATCCTTGCTGAAGAGAATATCGATCATTATCTTCCCTTCCCTGCCGAATATTTCAACTCCGCAGAGTATTTTATGCTTAAAGTTCGTGGCGACAGCATGATCAATGCCCACATCATGGACGGCGATTATGTCATCGTACGACGTGACAATATGGCAAATATGAATCAGATCATCGTGGCGATGATTGGTAATGAAGCTACCGTAAAGCGTCTTACTTACCGCAAAGGACATGCTCTTTTGCAGCCTGAAAATCCCGCGTACGAGCCGATTCCTTTTGAGGATGACGACTGCAGGATCCTTGGTGTCGTAGACGGGATCTTCAGACCGAAAGTCAATTAAGCTTTCGTTGCCGCAAGTATTATAGTTGCACTTTTCGAAGGATCATACTCCCACTTCTGTTTCTCGGGAGGAATGATCCTTTGACCGTTTCTCGGAGAAATGTAGCAGATCGAGTGTTTGAAGATCATGATCTGTGTCATCTCATTGTGAATGATGATCGAGTCTTTGTCATAGCAGTCGATGACACCCTCGATGAGTTCGCCGGAATGCGTCATGATCTCAACGGATGTAAACTCTTTTCTACACTTGTTGAGGAAATAATCCAGTGCGCGGATCGGGTTTCTTTTTGTCTCGTTTTCTGTCTCGTGAATCATAGTTTGTACCTCCTGTTTTTGCTGTTGCACAAACTATATCATCTTTATTTGATCTTGGCTGTATTTTATATGCGATATTTTATCCGTTTCACTTATATTGCTTAAAAAAGTAATAAGGAGATATTATAATCGTCCATTTCTTCGGCTGAAATCCAGTGAACATCGTCCATATGACGGAACCAGGTTAGCTGTCTTTTCGCATAATTTCTGGAGTGCTGTTTCAGAAGATCGACACACTCTTTCAGAGACTTCTCCCCTTCAATATACGGGAAAAGCTCCTTGTATCCGATGGCCTGCATCGCTGTCCGATCTGATGGAAGATGCTGATCATAAAGCCATTTTGCTTCGTCCAGAAGCCCTTGCTCCATCATGATATCCACGCGTTTATCAATTCGTTCATATAAGATGTCGCGCGGCCAATCGATCGCAAACAGAACGAAAGGATATCTCGGACCGTTTTTCGTGGAAGATTCACGGATGTCACGGGTGGTTCCGGAAGTACTCTGAAGAAGTGCAAGCGTATGGATCACTCGCTTTGTATTATTCGGATGGATCTTCTCTTCGCATTCCGGATCAAGCAGAATCAATCGCCGGTAAATGTCATCGATTCCATTCTTTTCATATTCTTTGCGAAGTGATTCTTCAAGGGCGCGATCGATCGGTGCGCCCTCAAAATCAAAACCTTTCTGCAAAGCAGTAACATATTGTCCTGTTCCTCCGCAAAATACAGGAAGCACTTTCCGATCCAGAAGCTCGTCGATCTTGCTGTAAGCGGCCTCAAGATAGGAGGCCACATTAAAAGGCGTGTCCGGATCGACAAGATCGATCAGATGATGAGTCACTTCCCTCTTCTCCTCTTCTGTCGGTTTTGCCGTACCGACAGTAAGGTGACGATAGATCTGCATGGAGTCACAGCAGCAGATCTCCGCATGAAGTGACTTGGCAGATCGTATCGAAAAGGATGTCTTACCGCTTGCCGTCGGCCCGCAAATGATCGGAATAGAGCGATACCCGGTCTGTTCCAGTTTTTTCATATTTTCCGGATCCATACGACAGCCTCCTGATCAAACAATACGTTTGAATTCTTTCTCAATCTCTCTTTCCGAAAGACGGATAAGGATCGGACGTCCGTGCGGACAGTGATATGGATCCTTAAGAACAGACAGATCCTGCAAAAGACGGGTGATCTCAATATCGTGGAGCTTATCATGGCCTTTAACAGCAGCTTTGCAGGCGCTGGTCGCAAGTGAAAGAATAAGCGCATCTTTTCTGGTCTTGCTCTCATGCATCCATTCATCCACCATTTCTACGAAGGCGGAAGATACGTTTTGAGGGTCCACCTGCGCTGGTACAGCGCGGATCGCAAGCTCGCTATCGCCCATGGAAGAAACCTCAAATCCGATATCTTCCAGATCGCTGCTGTGTTCTTCTATAAAGCTGATATCGGATCGGGACATGGAGACGATCACAGGAGCAATAAGAGGCTGTGAAACCACTTTCTTTTCCATTTCCAGAGCAACGAGCTGCTCGTACAGTACTTTTTCATGGGCAGCATGCTGGTCGATCATCAGAAGAGTACGATCCTTTGTCTCCAGCAGGATATATGTATCAAAAAGAGTTCCGATCACACGGGATGAGGTTAATTCGTGAAGGCTCTCTTCACGGCTTTGGGGAACGATATCGAGGATGGTCTCCATAGAAGGCGTTTTCTCAGTTCGCTTCTCCTCCGATGGAACATCTTCTGTTACCGGAACGGATGGTATTGGTTCGATAGAGGCAGCCGGGACCTCATATGATTTTTCCTGCTGCTTAAAATACAGATTGGAATAACCAATATTCTTCGAATAATCAACAGAAGCCTTCACTGCAGGTGCAGCTTCTGAAACAGGTGCTTTTACAGGAGGTAAAGATGTCACCGTTTCTTTTGATTCGTTACCGGAATTAAACGCATAATCCACGCTCATCGTCTCTGCGGATAGTGTATTTACGATCGCATGATAGACGGCCCGATAGATCATGGACTCATTAGAGAAGCGGACTTCCGCCTTCTGCGGGTGGACATTTACATCCAGATCGGAAGATGGAATCAGGATATCCAGGATCACAAATGCGTATTTTCCCTTCATAAGCATATTGGTATATGCAGCATCGATCGCCGAAGTGATCGTTTTGCTTCGGATCAATCGCTGATTTACGAAAATGATCTGTTCAGAGCGGGACGCACGTGCGATCTTCGGAAGTCCGACAAATCCTTTTACAGTGATACCATCGATACTACTGTCGATCGGACGGCAGGCACTGCATATTCCTTTACCATAGACACTATAGAGTGCCGAGCTCGGATCGCAGTTTCCGGGGCTCTGTAATACCGTTTTTCCGTTCTTGATGAACTTAAAAGAAACATCTGTATGACAAAGGATGAATCTTTCGATCAATACCTGGATATAATTGGCTTCCGTCTGATCTTTCTTCAGGAACTTAAACCTGGCCGGAAGATTATAGAACAGATCTCTTACTTCCACCGTCGTTCCGGAGGGCATGCCGATCGGCTCACAGGAGATAAACTGACCGCCTTCATAGCGGACACACGTACCCTTTTCGGCGAGCGGCTCTTTGGTAGATAAAGTAACTCTGGCCGCAGCGGCTATACTGGCAAGCGCCTCACCACGGAATCCCATGGAATGCAGGGAGAAGAGCTCGTCGAGCGAACGCAGTTTGCTGGTCGCATGACAGATGAATGCCTTCTGCGCATCTTCTTCATCCATTCCGCATCCGTTATCCCGGACACGGATCAATGTAATACCGCCATCCGCAATCTCGACTGTGATCTGGGTGGCACCGGCATCGATGGAATTCTCCATCAGTTCTTTTACAATAGACATCGGCCGTTCGATAACTTCACCGGCCGCGATTGCATTTGATGTTGCTGCATCAAGTATTTCAATTCTTGACATAACTAATCGTCTCCTTTGGCTTTCTCAATCAATGAATACAATATGTTCATCGCCTCCAAAGGCGTAATCCTGGAAATGTCAAGGTTTACCAGTTCGGACCGCAGAGAATTCGAATCGGAAACCGGCTGGCTCGGAGCAAAGATCGGGATCTGACCGGAGATGGGTCCTTCAAATCCGACCTGTTCTTCACCGGAAGAATAATTGATCTGCATTTTCTTCTTATCAAGTTCAGAAAGGATAACATTGGCACGCTCCACAACTTCACTCGGAACACCTGCCAGACGGGCGACCTCGATACCATAACTGTCCGAGGTTCCTCCCATCGAGATCTTATGAAGAAAGCTTACTTCTTTATTCTTCTCTTCTACTTCAACATGAGCATTATAGACACCCGCAAGTGTCTTTTCGAGCTGATTGAGCTCATGGTAGTGGGTCGCAAATATAGTTCTTGCAAACATGATCGACCGGTTCGAAATGAATTCGATAATCGCCCATGCGATCGCAAGACCGTCATAGGTGCTGGTTCCGCGTCCGACCTCGTCCAGAAGCAGAAGGCTTCTGTAGGTGCCGTTACGTAAGATGCCGGAAACCTCGTTCATCTCGACCATAAATGTGGACTGTCCGAGAGAAATATCATCCGATGCACCGATCCTGGTAAAGATACGGTCAACGATGCCGATATGGGCAAACGATGCCGGAACAAAGCTTCCTATCTGTGCAAGAAGTACGATCAGTGCCGTCTGGCGCATATAGGTGGATTTACCAGCCATATTCGGACCGGTAAGAATCATGATACGATGATCCGACTCATCCATCGTGATGCCATTGGGGACGAATTCTCCCTCTGTGAGCATCTTTTCGACGACCGGATGACGGCCTTCCTCGATCACGAGCGCCGTAGTGTCATCGACCTTCGGACGACAGTAATTATTTCTTTCCGCAAGTTCACCAAGCGACATGATTACATCCAGAACGGAGATCGCATTTGCCACACGGAAAAGACGGTGCACCTGCGATGCGATCGTCTCACGGATCTCACAGAACAGGTCATATTCGAGCTGGACAAGCTTGGCCGTCGAGCCGATGATCATATCCTCGATCTTTTTTAGTTCCTCCGTAATATAGCGCTCACCGGTTGTAAGTGTCTGCTTACGGATATATCTTTCAGGAACGAGCGGGACATTTCCCTTGGAGACTTCGATATAGTAACCGAAGACCTTGTTATAGCTGATCTTCAGGTTTTTGATACCGGTCTCTTCTTTTTCTTTCGCCTCCATCTCAAGAATGATGGATTTACCGTCTTTGCTTGCACGGCGGAGTCTGTCCGCCTCTTCATTAAAGCCATCCTTGAACATACCGCCTTCTTTTACGGAGATCGGCGGATCTTCACATAAGGAAGACTCGAGAAGCTGATAGATATCTGCAAGATCTTCCAGCTCGGCAACGGTATCCTTCAGAACACCCGACTGGAAGTTTGAAGCACATTCCTGAATATATGGAAGTTTGGAGAGTGTATTTCTAAGATTCAGAAGATCTCTCGCATTTACCGAAGAAAGCGCGATACGGGAAGCCAGACGCTCCATATCATGGACACCGAGAAGTGCTTCTCTCAGCTCCTGACGGTGTATAAAATCATTTTTTGCCTGTTCTACGGCATCGAGTCTTGCTGAGATCGAAGACACGTCAATAAGAGGTTCCTCGACCCATTCACGGAGCCTTCGTCCGCCCATAGAAGTCTGCGTCAGGTCGATCGCCCAGAGAAGACTTCCTTTCTTCGACTTCGATCGGATGGTGGAAGTGATCTCCAGATTTGTTCTTGTCGCCACATCCAGTTCCATCGTATCAGAAACTTCATAGATCCTTGCTTCCGAGAAGTGTGTGACCTGAGACTGCTGCGTCTCATCAAGATATGCCAAAATGGCATCGATCGCGGAAGTAAGAAGAATATTTCTTGTTTCCTCGGCAAAAGAACTCTTCGCTTTCTTCTTTCCTTCTTTTGCCTTCTTGAGGTCGGAAGGAAGTACACGCTCGGAAAGTCCGGAGGAAAAATCTGCATTCGGACGAAGCGTGACAGAGCCGACAAGATTATCACATACATAGTGGAACATCGGATCTTTACTGAAATCCTCATTGAAGATCAGCTCCGATGCACGGTATTTCGAGAGCATATTCACAAGATGCTGCGATGTATTTCCGGTGATCAGCTGTGTCGCTTCTATCGTTCCTGTGGTGATATCCGCGGCCGCTAGTCCATACTGCATACCGACTTTATAGACACATACCAGGAAGTTATTCTTTTTTTCGTCCAGCCCGCTGGTATCGATGACGGTACCCGGGGTCAAAACACGTGTGATCGAGCGCTTTACGAGTCCTTTTGCCAGAGCCGGATCTTCCATCTGTTCGCATATCGCCACTTTATATCCCTGGGTGATCAGGCGCTGCATATAAGACGAGGCCGAGTGATGCGGGACTCCGCACATCGGTGCACGCTTTTCGAGTCCGCAGTCACGGGCGGTAAGTGTCAGTTCGAGTATCCTCGAGACGAGTATGGCGTCATCGAAGAACATCTCGTAAAAGTCACCGAGGCGGAACATCAGGATAGCGTCTCCGGCGGTCTTTTTCATATCGAAGTACTGGCGCATCATCGGTGAGAGCGTCGATACATCTACTGAAGCATATGTTAGAAGATCATCTTGACTCATCGATAAAACTCTCCAATTCTCCTTCTACGGAATACGGCTTCGCACGGGTGATCCGCACATTCGCCAGCAATCCTTCAAAGCTGTCTGCATCAAAATCAGATGCAGAACTGTCGATTTTCTTTCCTTTATATTCAATTCCGTCAGGGATCCTGAAATTCACAAGCCGGTTGGAATTGGTCCTTCCGGTCAGGACATCCGGTGCTGTCGCACTCTTCCCTTCAATCAGGATCTCCTCGGTCTTTCCGACAACGGATTCATTGGAAGCAAAGGTCAGTGCATTCTGAAGTTCCAGAAGACGTCCGAATCTCTCGGTGACGACATCCTGCGGGATCTGGTCCGGATAGTCCGCCGCTTTTGTTCCCGGTCTTCTGGAGTACTGGAATGTAAAAGCACTATCAAATCGGACCTTTTCGATCACATCGAGTGTTTCCTGGAAATCCTCCTCGGTCTCTCCGGGGAATCCGACAATGATATCAGTCGTGACCGTAGCATCCGGAAGTTCCTGCCGGAAAAGCATCGCCGTCTTCAGATACTGTTCCTGGTCGTAATGACGGTTCATCCTCTTTAGAACTTTACTTGAGCCGGACTGCATCGGAAGATGCAGATGACGCTCGATGTTCGGGTATTTCTTCATCGTATAGATGACTTCCTCGGAGATATCCTTCGGATGGGATGTCATGAAGCGGATACGGGAAAAGCCCGGGATCTTTGCTGCTTCTTCCAGAAGTTTCGCAAAAGAGATCTCACCTTCCTTATCCTTACCATATGAATTAACATTCTGTCCCAAAAGCATGACTTCTTTATACCCGGAAGCAGCCAGGTCACGGAGCTGGGCAAGGATCTGTTCCGAGGAACGGGAGCGCTCGCGGCCTCGTGTATATGGGACGACGCAGTATGTGCAGAAATTATTGCATCCGTACATGATCGGAACCAGTGCTCGGAACTTTCTCTTATGGAATACGGGAATATCGTTATCATCCACCAGATAGTCTTCTTCAGATACGGAGAAGATACGTTTTCTCTGGTTAAGTTTATCTGCCAGGATCTTCGGAAGTATATGGATATCCGACGGTCCGAAACATGCGTCCACATAAGGGAAACTCTTTTTGATCCGGTCGATATTCTCCTGCTGTTTCATCATGCAGCCGCATACGGCAATGAACATATTCCGGTTCTCTTTCTTTTTCGACTTATATGCGCCGAGATTGCCGAAGAGACGGATATCTGCATTTTCACGAATCGTACATGTATTAAAGATCAGGAAATCAGGAGTTTCTTCCTCTTTTGCCTCTATTAGTCCGATTCTCCGGAAAATACCCTCGATCTTCTCGCTGTCTGACTCATTCAGCTGACAGCCGTAGGTTTTGACAAGATATGTCAGCGGACGCCCGCGATCGATCCCGATCTCGGAAATATGCTTTTTAAGCATAGGGATGAGAGAGTTATAGCGCGATAACTCATCTTGCGATACAATAACAGTTGACACGTAAATGACCTCGATTTCTATTTCGATTTATTTCGTTGTTTTTGACTCTTTAATGATACATGAACAAACGGATTTTGTGAACGATATCGGGAAGATTTTTTTATGTTAAGGAGAGTGGATCCATGCGGAAAAAGAAGCTTACGGGACGGGTATTATCATTATTCCTCTCGTTCATTTTTCTCATTTCTTCGATCTCCTCTTCTCTTCTTGCGGATAACGGCACTTCCTCTTCGGAAACCGGAAATGATCCGGCTCTTTCCAATCCTGTTGAGGACCTTTTAGACTCTGATCCTTCTGATCTTCCGATCGTCGGAGCCGACTCGTATCTCATCTACGATGCATCTTCGGATACGAAACTTATCGGATATCAGTACAACAATTTGCGTGCCCCTGCTGCCATCACACAGATCATGACGGTTCTTCTCGCATTGGAAGAACTGGAGATGGAGGACACGATCACGATCACCAAGGAGATGTATGAAACGATCCCGGATGATTATGTGCGTATCGGCTTTACCGAGGGTGAGATCGTCACCGTCGAGCAGTGCATATATGCCTGTCTTCTCAAATCCGCCAATGATGCCTGCATGGCCTTGGCAATAAAGATAAGCGGCAGTGAAAGTGCTTTTGTAGAAAAAATGAATGAACGGGCCACCGGTCTCGGCTGTTCCTCCACGCGTTTCACAAATTCTTACGGACGGTCGGACAGCGATCACAAAACAACATGTCTGGATATGTCCCTGATACTTAAAGAAGCACTGCGGCATCCTGATTTCCGCAAGATCGCCACATCCTCTTCTTATACGATCGAACCGACAAACACATATAATGACAAGCGTATTCTGAATAATGCGAACCGCTTTATTTCCACACCTGCTACCGCCTATGAGTACTATATCGGCGGCAAGACCGGCTTTTCTGCGGAATCTTCCTATACGATCATAGCCGGTGTAGAGAAAGACGGAAGAACTCTGATCGGCATTCTCCTTGGTGCCGGAGATGCGGAAAAGAGATACCAGACACTGATCGATCTATTCGAGTACTGCTTTACAAACTATACCACGACGATGATCGATACGACCGAGATGACAAGTGTTGTTTCCGGAACGCGTACACAGATCGAACAGGCGATCGTTGATACGCCTCTTAAGATCACCAACACGGATCTTCGTCTTCTCGAGTGTTATTCGATCCAGACATCTCTTGCCAATGGAGGATATAGTAACGAACTGGATCTTTCCTCCATGGTGATCGATCCGACCGCGGATGAACAGGTCTTTTCTCTTCCGATCTACCGCCGCTTCTCGAATAACGAAGCCTATTGTATCGGGTATTATACGGTAACTATTGCCGACCCGGACAAGGTGACAGAATCCACGGTGGTTTCCGAACTCAGTGGCAAAAAGAGTCTGAAAGAAAAGATCGTCCCCATTATTGTGGGAACGATCCTGTTTCTATGTCTAATAATTTCATGTCTTTTCCTGATCAAGATGATCAAAAGAAGAAAGTTTAATAAAAACCACAGAAATCCGACGATCCTGTGACTTATTTTCCTGCTACGGAAACATCCGGTATCAGAAGGCTTGGAGACTGGATATGTGATGCTTCCGGAGAGAAGTACTCAACATCATCAGCAAGTTCTTCCACTTTCATCAGCACATCAAAGAAATTATCCGCAATCGTGATCTGATTTACAGGCTCGGCGATTTTACCGTCACGGATAACGAATCCTTCCGACATCAGAGAGAAATCACCGGAAATCCCGTTGATCCCGGCATGAAGTCCATAAACCGCGGTAATGTAAATACCGTTTTCCATCTTCTTAAACAGCTCTTCCAGTGTGAGATCACCGGTTTCAAAATGGAAATTCGCAGGCGAGATACCAAGGCCGTTTTTCCCGCCTCTGGAAGCATTTCCCGTACTCTCCACACCATCCGCGAGTGCAGTCTTGCGGTTATGAAGCGCCGAGCGGAAAATACCTTTATCGATCAGGACTGTCTTCTTCGTAATAACGCCTTCCGAATCAAAAGGACAGCACAGACGACTTCCCTCGATCATGCCTTCATCGATCAAGGTGATCTTTTCGTTTGCAATACGCTCACCGATTTTTCCGACAAGACGTGAAAGTCCCTTCTGGATCGCTTCGGCGTTAAAAGCACCCGAGAATGCAGCAAGAATACTCTTTGCGGCAAACCGGTCGAGAACGATCGGTGTCTTCAGAGAATCCACAGGAGCAGCGCCAAGTTTCGCAATGACATGTTCACCAACATATTCGGCGCATTTTTTTGCATCAAATTCGGATCTTTCGCCATAAGACCAGGATTTTCCATATGTCTGAACATCTTCACCGTCTTTCGCACGGCATCCGAGATATACAGCGAAATCATTGGTTTGAGATTCGCAGATCATTCCTTTCGTATTCTGAAGATAGGAAATCGTGCTGGAATAGATGGCATTTGAGTCATCCACTGCCTCGATGCGGGAATCGTATCCCAGAAGTTCTTTTTCCATAGAAAGAGCGGCATCCGCAAGTGTCTGATAGTCGATCTTCGCAAGATCTTCGGAATAACCGTTAAACTCGGGATACTCCTTCTCCCCTTCAAAAACTGTGATCTCTTCTTTGACTTCCAGAACGCGGCAATTGTCTTTTGCCTGATTTATCAGGAACGGGATCATATCGGGCTGAATATCTTCCGTATCGGCACTTCCCATCTGTCCGTTAAATAGACCACGGAAAGAGATTCCGGATGAATCCGAATTTTCAAACTCGATGATCTTACCCTCTCTTGCGGAAACCGACATGGAGTTATCGGAACCATAGTACACTTCAGCCTCGGAGAAGCCTTCCTTCAAAGCCTGTTTAAGTAATTCATCAATATATTCACGAATCTTATTGTCCATTTTCTGCTCACCTGTACGATATCATTTGATTTATTATCACGCCTGACCGCCGACAGTGATCTCGGATACACGGATCGTCGGCTGACCGACATCGACCGGGATATTGCCGCTGACAGATCCGCATACGCCCTGCGCGAGTTTAAGGTCATTTCCGACACGATCGATATTAAGGAGAACTTCGTTTCCTTTTCCGATCAGGGTAGCGCCTTTAACAGCCTCACAGATCTTTCCGTTTCTGATCATGTATGCTTCATTTACCGCGAAATTGAATTCTCCGGTGGAGGTATCCACAGATCCTCCGCCCATGCTGGCTGCATAGATGCCGTATTCTGTATCGGCGATGATATCTTCCGGTTTGCTTTCGCCGTTGGCGATGAAAGTATTCGACATACGGGATGTCGGCGCATATGCATAATTCTGGCGGCGCGAGCATCCGGTGGAAGGTTCATTCATCCTTCTGCTTCCGATCTTATCGATCAGGTAACTATTCAGCATACCGTCTTTAATAAGAAGGTTCGTGGTCGAAGGTGTACCCTCATCATCGACTTCATAACTGCCCCATTCCTTGGCGATCTTTGCATCATCATAGGCGGATACGATAGAGCTTGCGATCTTCTGACCTTTTTTCCCTGTGAAATAGGATGACTTAATGCCAACGGCTGTTGCTTCCAGAGCATGTCCGCACGCTTCATGGAAAATAACTCCGCCGAAACCGTTGCCAATGACGACCGGCATCTTTCCGGAGGGGCATGGTTTGGCATCGATCATGGTCACTGCGGTCTTAGCGGCTTTTGCAGCAAGTTCATCAAGATTGAGTCTTTCGAAAAACTCATAACCTTCGCCGCTTCCCGGTGCAAAATAGCCCTGCTGTTTGTCGTCGTTTGAACTTGCGATCGCCGTGATAGCAACTCTCGTGCGGCAACGGTGATCTTTTACATAAAGTCCGTCAGAATTTGCGATCCATACGTCTCTTTCGACATCTGAAGAAGACGCGGAAGTCTGAGTGATCAGATCGGAATATCCCGTCGCAGTCTCGCCTGCTTTTCTCAGTTTATAAACCTTGTCGGCTTTGGAAACTGAAGTCGGTGAAATCTCAAACTTCTGGGAAAAATACTCGATTTCCGGAGTTAAATAGATCGTCTTGTTATTGGGAGCATCCGTGAGCGAGGCAGACGCATTTTTTGCCATCTGTATTAGTTTTTCCTCGTGATAAATATCGTTGGAATAAACATATACGCACTTGTCGCCTTCGAGTATGCGGATACCGATTCCCATATCCATACTCGCACCGGCACCTTCCACGACTCCGTTAAGAAGCGAAACAGAAGATATTTTACTGTGCTCGATATAGACCTCTGAAAAATCTCCTCCTTTAGACAACGCAGCGGATAGGATCCTTTCGATACTTGTTTTGCTTAGCATTTAGAAAATGCCTCCTACTAATATGTTATTACTTTTTGTACTGTCTTCTTATCTTTTTACTTGTTGTCTTATCAAACTCGGTATCACGGCGAACAACACGCTTGATATGCTTGTAGTTCACCAGGTTCTTATTTACCTTTGACACTTCTTCCTCAAGAAGGGTCTGGATCGCATCATCGTCCGGATTGTCGCCAAGCTGTTTCTTAACTTCATCCATACAGGGGAAAATCGTGGCAGTGATGATCACATCATCATTTTCTTCTTCTCCGGATACGAGACACTCCTCAATATAGTCCGAAGAGCAGAGCATCGTCTCGATCTCTTCCGGGAAAACATTCTTTCCGTTCTTGGCAATGATGACATTTTTCTTTCTTCCGGTGATGATACAGAATCCGTCCTTATCGATAAAACCGAGATCGCCGGTATGATAATAACCGTTCTCATCGAGGGCTTCCCTGGTTGCTTCCTCGTTCTTATAGTAGCCCAGCATGACATTATCGCCTTTTGCGATAAATTCACCGATACCGTTCTCATCTTTGTCGATGACCTGAACATCCACGTCCGGAAGCGGCAGGCCCGCCGCACGGTTGTTATAGTCACAGTCACGATTAAGTGCCAGGATCGGAGCACACTCTGTAAGACCATATCCCTGGATACATCCGAATCCCATATCCTGCATATCCTGCATGATCTGAGGATCGATCGCGGCACCGCCGCAGATGATCAATCGCAGATTCCCGCCAAAGGTCTCGTGGACCTGCTTAAAGATCTTTTTGCGCTTATCGATACCGAAGAAAAGAAGGAATTTGCAGAGCTTTCTGCCAAACTCGAATTTTCTGGCC
>ODAI013632304.1_pt1 | contig 41344 bp, 58 predicted proteins | sample 1539321 | NCBI WGS metagenome assembly ODAI01 (sample SAMN02144231, study PRJEB22623) | gut metagenome | biome: sheep rumen | host: Ovis aries | place: New Zealand
ATGCAGTGGCAGTGGACACTGACACTACTCTTACCATTGCCGGAAAGGCTGCAGATGCAAAGAAAACTGGCGATGAGATCGGTGAGTTAAAGAGCGGTTTAAAAAATACCACGGATGCCATTTATGCAGAAATGGGTGTTAAAGATGTCAATTTTTTTGACACAACTAATAAATTCAACGCATATATTAACGGTGCGTCAACAATAGCAGTCAACAATTCGAACCGTTTAGCTTGGGCACAGTTGCAACCGGAAACAGCGTATACATTAACAGTCGCCAAAAAAGCCAATACTGATATGCAGATTATGTTATGTAATACGCAACCGGAAGGGGGCGTTGTTGGCATTAATAAAGTTAATCTTGCGGCTTCTGATACGTCTGTTGCTTACAATTTTACAACAACAGACACTTATATCTATATAGCATTTAAGTATTGGGCAACATCTGCAACAACATACACAGAAGCGGAAGTTTTGGATTCTATCAGCATAAAAATGGCTGAAAACATTTTCGACAGAATCCAAGTAGTAGAAGGCGAACTCCCCGATGACATTTTGGTTAAAGGCGGTGTTAATTCCACTACTGGAAAAATTGGTTTTGACTCCGATGTTACTATGGTCACACCTACATTTATAGATGAGCGTGTCAAAAGTGCAACACCTAATTCCGGGTATTATATCGCCATATTCGGCTATCATGCCGGGAGTTTTAAAGGATGCTTGAACGATTCCAAACAATTTGTTATTGGCTCTTGGAGTGTATTCCAAGTTAAAGTATCTCTGGATGAATTAAGAGAACAATATCCGGGTTATCAGTTCCGGGTAATGCTTGGAAAGATTGACGGTACTGGTACAAATCTCCGTAAAAATGTTGTGTTTGAATATAGCACAATGGTAACGGATGCGACCATAGAAACACACGACATAACAAACGCCATCCAACAGGCACAGAACAACCGGACAAACAGCACAGTTCCAATTTCATTTTTGCATTTTTCGGATATTCACGGAAACGGTGACAGGCTACAGGATATTGTCAATTATATATCAGATTATAGTCCTTATATTGCAGACAGCATCTGCACGGGCGACATCGTAGGCGGTCAATATTCAGATGGGATTGATTTTTGGAGCGATGTTTCCGGTGCTGAAAATATCCTGACTTGCATTGGAAACCATGATGCGCTTACGTCACAATCCGGTGGTACGCTTGTCAGCATGGCAGACCTTTGTGCTATGTTTATAACACCGTTTGTGTCAAATTGGGGTACTATTGTACATCCTACTGATACAACATATTATTACAAGGATTATACCACCAATAAGGTGAGATTGATTGTCCTTGATTGTATGCACGATGATGCGACACAGCTGTCATGGTTACAGGATGCTTTAGCCGATGCAAAGACAAATAACTTACACGTTATTATTGGCATTCATTACCCGGCATATCCGAGGTCAATGGTAGAGTGTGACTTTTCACCAGCGAAAGACCTGAACAACTTTGATGCGGCGTCAATTTCTGCGAACATTTTAAGTGCTGTTGATGATTTCCAGACAAGTGGCGGTTATTTTGTTTGCTATCTTACCGGACACGAACACACCGATTTTATACTGACACCGCAGAGTTATCCGAATCAGTTAGTCATAGGAATAACGTGTGCGACAAACGTATTTAACCAGTGGTACAAATCCGACCAGTATAGATTTGGCGATTTCTCGAATGCTGTAAATTTCGTCACAATCAACACGGTTGACAAAACGGTATCAATAAAGCGTATCGGCGCTGATATGGATATGTTTTTAAGGGACAGAAAAGCATTCTGCTATGACTACGGAACGCATACACTTTTGAATTAAAGCACCATTTAACTCAGTTGTTGAAAACTTAATAACTATCAACCAGGGCGCCCTCCGGGGCGCTCTTTTCTATGGAGGATTTGTGCCAATGGACACTGCCATCATCTGCGGACTTATCAGCGCCGCTTCAGCTATCATCGTTTCGGTCATAACGGCCGTCTATAATAACAAGTTGCTCATGTATCGGATCGAGCAGCTGGAGAAAAAGATGGACAAGCACAACAATGTCATCGAGAGGGTGACCGCACTTGAGATTAAAGTGTCCGACCTTGAGAATGACGGAAAGTGAGGAATGTGAAATGCAGGAAGAAAACGTCAGCATCAAAATAGAAACGATCATCCGTACAGTCTGCCTGATCATTGCGCTGGTCAACCAGGCGCTGATCGGATTCGGCAAGCAGCCTATTCCGATCGAAGACAAAGAGATATATAAACTGGTCTCGACACTGGTCACGACCGTCCTGGCGCTCCGCTGCTGGTGGAAGAATAACAGTTTCACTGTTCCGGCGATCAAAGCGGACCTGTACCTGGAAGAACTGCGAAAGAAACTGAAGAGATAAGGAGTGCTGCATGATCAGAATACATGTACCTGGATTTTATGACAGTGACAGTGGTGGACCGCGCTGGGGTGACGCACAGATCATTGATGACGGTACTTATTATGTCGTCATTGACGGATATACGGGTACCGGTGCAAAACGACTGATCAGTCGTCTTAAGGACCGGAACATTAAGAAAGTGTACTTATATATAAGTCATCCGCATGGTGACCACGATGACGGTATAAACAGGATCCTGAAGGATGATTACTTCACGGTCCTGGGACTGGGATGCAGTGATCCGGCATCATTTAAGGATGGTGTGAACCGGAACAGTGAAGTGAAAGGCGACGTCGAGTTCCTGAAAAACATCATCGCAAGGGCAAAGGCGAAGAAAGTCCCGGTCCGGTATCTGAAGCATGGCGACAAGGTAAAGCACGGTGACATCGAATTCTATGTGTACCGGAAGCAGCCTGCCTTCCAGGGGAATGGCGAAGATCCGCACGGATGGTCTTACCTGAATGACGGATCCTTATGTTTCTGGTTTCCTTCACTGCGGTACTGGACTTCCGGAGACGGTCCGGAAAAGATTTACGACATGTGCAGATCCGTCGGCGCCAGACCTGCTTTCTTCCACATCCCGCATCACGGGAATAACTGCCCACGGTCCCAGGCGGAAGGCCTGAAGGATCTGGGTGCATTGTACTGCTGGGACAATGACGTCAGTACATACATCACTGATTTCCTGCGGTATGGAAGACGCCGGTGCATCGAAGCTGGGATCCGGTACATCAGCTGCCGCGGTGACTTCAATGTGATCTATTTCGGTAAACGCGCGGTGATCTATAAGGACGGTAAGATATACCGTCATTCCTGCAGTTACACAGGCAGTCCTACACTGCGGACACATAATGTGGGCGTGGTCCGTAAAGTGATCCGCGGGAGTTACGGCACAAGTAACGACAGGGTGACGGGACTGTTAAACGAATCCTATAATCCCGGCCTGGTGCAGAAATCCGTGAACAAGGTCGTGTCACTTGCCAAAGGTATCCTGGACGGATCCCTGAATTACGGGAAGAACCAGGACAGGATAAACCGGATCGACAAGGAACTGGGCGCCGGATACGGCCAGCTGGTACAGGACTATATTAACGTTCTTGCTGGTGTCAGAAAGCAGGTGTGATATGGGAAAAAATGGTGCAGACGCCGCCAGTTATCAGAGCAAGCTGGATCCCGCTGCCATGACCACGACAGATTTTATCATCGTGAAATTCACGCAAGGGGTCTGGTACAAGAATCCATACGCGGAAAAGCAGTACGCAGGCACTAAGAGTGCCGGGAAACTGCCGGGTGCGTATCACTACGGCGAAGGCGGAGATCCCGTCAAGGAAGCGCAGTATTTCTGCAAGGCCCTGGGCAACAGGATCGGCGAATGTGTCCTGGGACTGGACTGGGAAGGGATGCAGAATCCCACATTCGGGACCGGGAAGGATGTGCAGTGGTGTCTGGCCTTTTGCAATGAAGTGTACCGCATCACCGGTGTCCGTCCTGTGGTCTATATGTCAAAGTCCGTCTGCCGGAAGTATGACTGGTCTCCGGTAGCAAAACTGTATAAGCTGTGGTGCGCACAGTATGGCAGCAACTCCGCGACAAATTACAAGTCGAATCCCTGGACGGATAAGAACGGATGGGGTGCCTGGGACAGTGACACGATCAGGCAGTATTCCAGCCACGGCAGCATAAAAGGCTATTCAGGGTACATCGACATCAACCTGGCATATTTGTCCACGGACGAGTGGAAAGCGCTTGCATCAGGCGACAGGAAGGCGAAACCGGCACAGGAAGCGAAGGTGCAGACACAGTGGGCGGAATGTGTGACCACTGTGACGAATCCGGTCAAGATCAGTAATTCCGGATCTGACGAGCATGGGAATTACAAGTATGGTGCTGCCGGTGACCAGACGGGCCGGGAATGGTACGTCAGGAACTGGTACCGGTATTCCTCCGGATGGAAGTGTGTACTGCGTCATCCGAATGAAGAGGTCCGCAGATGCCTGGCCACTTTGGCCGTTAAGGCAGCAGGGAATGATCACATAGGGTACGACCAGTCGAATCGGGAATCTTACAAACAGGCCTTGCGGGATGCCGGATGGGATCCGGAGGCGATCAAAAGGGACGTGGAATCTGACTGCAGTGCGGGAGTGATCGCGAACATCATCGCGACGGGCCACATCCTGGGAATCTCAGGTCTGCAGAGATTTGGCGCGACATATACGGGCAACATGAGACAGGAAGCTAAGAACAGAGGATTCCAGGTCCTGACCGATGCCCGGTACCTGACGCGTGACGACTATCTGCTTGCCGGAGATATCCTGCTGAATGACCAGCACCACACATGTACTGTCGTGACAAACGGGATCAACTCCGGAACGGAACCGGTGACGTGGACGAAGAAGGGAGACTATGAGAACATGCCTTTGATTAAGAGAGGAAGCAAAGGGACGGCAGTCAAGGTACTGCAGGTCATGCTGGGCGGACTGGAAGTCGACGGCAGCTTCGGCGCCAAAACGGCAGCAGCTGTGCTGCGGTGGCAGAAGGCCCACGGACTGCAGCAGGACGGTGAAGTCGGCCCGCTGACATGGGCGTCACTGATCGACGCGTTATAAAGGAGAAGAACGTTAAATCCTATAGGAACGTTTTTCACATAATGAAAGGATCCGGGAGGGAGTAACGTCCTTCCGGGTCCTTTTTTGGTGCGGATTTCGTGTACGGATTCGTGTACGAAACGGTTCTAAAACATGAGAAAATAGTGTCAGATGTGGCAATCCTGTGCAAAATCAGACAAAGAAAAATCCCTTAAATACAGGATTTTCCGTATCTAAGGGATTTTTTGAAAGTAGCGAGAGGGGGACTTGAACCCGCACCAGTAAGTCCGATTCTTCCCATAAATAAAGGACTTCTGAACTGTCGTGTACGAAAATGTGAACGGTCATGCGGTAAACTTCTTCATCTGTTTCAGGATCTTCCTGTTCACGATCTTCTGCTGGTCCTGGAGGGTATGGGTATATACATTCCGCAGTGTCGCGTAATCTGCATGCCCGGTCCTCTGCGCGATATAGACGTCTTCTATTCCCATGGACTTCAGATGGGAAACGCAGAAGTGTCTCAGGTCATGGAACCGGTAATGCGGGATATCGTTCTTATGAAGTAACCAGTTAAACTTATTGTAAATCTGTTTCGGGGTCCAATTTGTCACGTATCCCTGTTTTCTGATCGCCTCGATAACTTCTTCCGGCATGACCAGAAAACGGTCTGAAGACGTCGTTTTCGGCGCTTTAACATGCCATTCCTTGTCTGTTCCCATTACCATATCATGGCAGACATGGATGACGTTATTTTCGAAATCTATATCCTGCATATCGAGTGCTGCTATCTCTCCGCGTCTCAGCGGACCAGTGGCAGCAAGCATGATGCAGATCCACAGTTCAGTATTTCCCTTTGCTGCTGCCAGGGTACGTTTTACGGTGAATACGTCCGGGACATTCAGTTCCGGTTTAACTCTCTGCGGTGTGTTCACGATCGGCATCCGGATCTGTTTGGACCTGAGTACCGCGGACACAAATCCGGTGTAATTCTTTATCGTCTTCGGTGACATGTTGTCCGATGCCAGCTGATCGATCAGGATCTGGACGTCATCGGTACAGATCGTGTATATCCGCGTGTTCCAGAACCAGTAATATTTCGTCTCCAGCTGACGGGAGATGTTCGTATATCCGCGGATCGTGGACGGCGACAGGACTGCGGAACGCAGTTTCAGGAAGTCCTTTACCGCGGATCCGAAGGAACAGGACGTGTCGTGGATCTTCCTGTGTTCGTCGACGAAGGCTGCAGCATCACGCAGTACCTTCTTTTTGTCCGGACCTGTAAAGGACTTCCGGATCTCTTTTCCGGAAGAATCCTTTCCGACGTATGCGGACACTCTCCAGTTACCGGATGGGAGTTTCTTTGCTTTCATAGTATCCTCCTTTTTGAGTATAGAAAATAAAGGCCCGAAGGAGTATACTATAAATGTCATTAGGATGATTCCTTCGGGAGTCTACGTTGCACTAATCGCCCACTGTGTTCCAGCACGGTGGGTGATTTTTTTTTTTACATATACTTCAGAATTACTTCAGCACCAATATTGTGATCACTTTTCTTCATGGTGTAGGTGCCGTCACCCTCATCGAACACTATTTTCGAAGGGCCTCCGTACACCTCACACATGATCTCAGGAGATTTACTGAGAATCTGCTTTACTCTCTTTGTAGATTTTGCGGGGACATGTCCGATGAATACATCATCAACTATTACTTTAATGGCGTTCGGATCATGAGGATTATCAGGCTCCGGTTCCAGCTGAACGTCATCGATACTAAAAGTGTATTTATAGATGGTTTCATCAGTCATGTAAGCATCTACGATCTCTTTCTTTGTCATATCATAATCATCATTTTCAGATGCCAATTCATCAATGATCTCTTTTTCATGGAACGAAATACCAGCAACCTTAAATGAATAGTATTGATAAGGATCCTGTTCTGGTGCCGGAGCTGGCGGCTCATCATTGATCAGATCAGGTTCAGGAGCGCTTACTGGCTCGGGGGTCTTTACTGGTTCTGGATCCGGCATAGGTGGAACGCTTGGCTGCTCCGGAACGTTTGATCCGGACTTATTCTTGTTCCCACTCTTAAGCAGACACAACACACCAAGTGCTGCGGGGATCCCTCCCATAATTAGAAGTATAATCAGGCCTAACGCATCTGTCGCGGCAGACCTACCTGCAAGCAAGATGATCACGCCTATACCAATCAGTATCACACCTAAGATCTTCAGTATAGCTTTCATGTCTCCTCCTTATGTGCTTCATACTCTATCTGTTGTACGTCTTCTTTGCTCCAGTCTTCATTTTCAATATGCCGAAGTGCATGACAATATGCGCGTACTCTGTCTGTATACGACAGACGGCCATTAAGGTAGATTGTGAAACCTCCGTCGCAAGGTGTCACCATTTCCGAAATTTCCGTGGGTAGATCGATGATGTAAATGAAAATGTCATTCATCTGGATTAGTCACCTTCAGTCGTTTTAACAAGTCTGCTGCCATCTGCAGGTCTTCCGGACGGGAATCCCTGGCTGCGTCGAACAGGATCCGCATGCCGGGTGTCGTGAAGATTTCCTGCGCGATCTCTTTAGTTTCATTACTAAAATAATATTCTCCCTGTACATCTGTTTGTACACCTAACAGATAGTCCACAGAGACACCGAGATAATCCGCAAGGATCTGCAATTTGTCCGCGCGGGGAATAGTGCCTTTTGTCTTCCATGTGCTAAGCACAGACTGTGCAATTCCGGTGTCCTTTGACACTCTGTAATTCGTCAATCCTTTTGCCTTTAGAATCCTTTCGTAGTTCTCGTACATCTCCGTTTCCCTCTCTGAAAATTACTTCAAGAAAACAAAGCAAAAACTATTGACTGCTTCATGTTTTGATAGTATACTTGTAGATGTTGAAGCAATCAACAGAAAATGCTTCCGATATGTGGTTTACTTCTTTTAGCTGATTCAAGTGTATCACAAAGTTGAAGCATATTAAAGAAGAAAGGAGGAATTTATGTACCAGAAATATGTTGATCTGCTGGAAAAACGTGGTGTGACCACATATCAGGTCTGTAAAGACACTGGTGTAAAGCAAACCACTATTTCCATGTGGAAAAACAGAGCAGAGACGGATGACAAAGCGACGATCAACATCTTTGACCTGAAGAAGATCGCCGATTACTTCCAGGTCTCTGTCGACTATTTCCTAAAGGAGATGGACACATGAAAAAAGACATACGCAAAGACATGATCGTCGGACGCGCCACGATGAGCGGACTGGACGTCAAACGCATGTCGGCCAAATCCGGCATGACGCTGTCCACGATGTACAGGCGCTTACGACTTCCGGGAACGATGACACTGGACGAGCTTGCATCCATAGACAAGGCAGTCCGCTTCACGGACGAGGAAATTCTTTTCCTGGTGCGCTGCAGATGACTTCCGTATGCAGGGAATGTGCTTTGTACCGCGGATGTCTGGAACGAAGAGGATTCTGCAGCGCGTACAGGCCCGTCGACCTGGAAAAGATCAGAAGGGAAATTCAGAGACTAAATGAAGATCAAAGTAAAAAATCTGCCTCCGGGGCCGGGGTATCCTCCCGCAAAGAAGACCGGAAGGGACGTCGTAGGGATGACACCGAAACATATCACGAAGCTGAAGGAGATCCCGAAACCGTCGCCGGTACCGAAACCGGGCAGGAAACCGGTGATATGGACGGATGACAAGATCCGCAATCTGGCAGAGATGTATAACGCAGGACTGAGTCTGGAAGAAATCGCCAGACAGCTGGGGACCAGTGTGAAACAGGCCGGACGGTACGTCACGACTGCCAGGGAACGCGGATATGTAACGACATACCGGCACAGACAGAGAGCATGGACACATGAGGAAGACATGATCCTGCTGCAGATGCGGTACCACGGCAGCGCGTCGGACGTCATCGCAGACAAACTGGGCAGGACCAGAAAGTCAGTAATGGCAAGACTAAGAATGCTAAGGAGACAGGGATGAAGATCATAGAAAAGGCAGCGGGAATCTTATTCTTTATATCGTGGTTACTCTGCGGATGCACCGTGGAAAGTGTCTGTGACGATCCGCGGGCAGCCGGGATCTTCGCTGTCGCGGTGATCGTTACCATGGTGTGCGCGAAAGTTATGGGAGGAAATCATGATTAATCTGGAATACAGAGAAGAGAACGGTAAAGAGACCGTCAAGGTAGACATGGAAGGTCTCGACATCGACCTGCTGATGGAGATCGGCGCCGGGGTGACATCCGTGGCAGAGATCGTGGCAAAGGATACGGAAGAGGATTTTAACAAAACCGTCTGTAATCTGTTCCGGTACTTCTGCGGTGTGATGAGAGATGCCGGACACGACATAACGGCATCCAGCATCGGAACGATGATGGTACTGCGGGAAAATCCGGTGACCGAAGAGGACATGGCAGAATCACGGGAAGTGAACGGTGATGACTAAATTCGGCCCCATAGGAAGTGCCAGCTTCCACAGGGACCGGTAAAGAAAAATATCTATACAAGTGCATTGTAGCACGGAAAGGACACACATGAAAACACAGGAAATGATCAGGAAGAAAAACAGGATGCTGAAGGATGCCGGAAACGCACTCATGGAAATCTGGAGGATCTCCCTCATGCTCGACAACGTCCAGTGTGTAGGGGATTCCAACTACAAGACGCTGGTAAAAACCGTAAACGAACGTCTCGGGATCCTTACTTATGGATACAGTGACTTGCTTAAGGAAGCGGAAGTGAACCTTCCCGGAGTTGAAGAGGAAGACGGATTCCTGTCACTTCCGGAAGGCGACGAAAAGGAGGTGACGAAAGACGATTGATTACAACATCATCGGGACAGGGAGTACCGGTAACGCGGTCCGCATAGAGAACATAATGTTTGACTGCGGAGTGCCGTACGCGAAGATGAAGGACGACCTTTACAAGGTCGACACACTTCTGATCACGCATGCACACAGTGATCACATAAAGCCTTCTACCTTTGACCGGATCCGGAAGGAATTCCCGATGATAACCATCTGTGCCAATGCGGATGTGGCATACCAGTACGACGTCGACAAGGTCGTCGGCAGCTGTCCCTTCTGGTTAAGAGGGAACAGGAAAGTGATCCCTTTTGACGGGGTACACGATGTGCCGGTGACCGGATACATCATCCAGATGTCGGGACTGAACATTCTGTATATGACCGATACCGCAAAGGTAAATCCTCCGGGAGACATTCCACTGGACTATGTCTTCCTGGAATCGAATTTCGACGAAAGGAAACTTCGCGAAGAATCGAAGAGATATAAACGACATGGATATGATCCGTACCTGTCCGTGACCAGGCATCTCAGTACACAGAAATGCAAGGAATTCTACTTCCTGCACCGGAGATCCGCGGACAGCGTACTGGTCGAACTGCATCAATCGAGGAGATTTTACTGATGAGTGAAGAATTTAACCTGGAAATCATTGAACGGGAAAATGATGTCACATTTGAGATCCCGGCAGTCAGCTTCCCGGCCTACGAAGAGTACAAGGAAAAGGCCGAAGCAGTGGCAGAGTACATCGGCAGCATGGAAGTGTCCGCGGACAACATCAAAGAGACCAAACTGACACTGGCAAAGGCCCGGAAGCTGGTCGAGAGACTTGACCGCGCCAGGATCGACATGAAAAAGGCGATCCTGCAGAATTACACGATCTTCGAAGGACAGGTGAAAGAGATCACCGGCATCATCGGACAGGCGGACAAGGAACTGCGTGGGAAGGTCCGGGAGCTGGAAGAGATCGAGAGGCAGGAAAAGAAGAAGGCGATCCGCGGCATCTGGAATAAGAGGATCGCGCCATACGGGGAGATCACTGCAGTCATCCCGGATGCCTTTGAGCGGTGGATGAAACCGCAGTACCTGAACAAGACGGTGTCCATGAAGCTGGTCGAATCAGAGATGACCACATGGATTGTCCAGACACTTACCGACATCCATGCTGCCCGCGCTATGGGCGACGATTATCTTGCAGCATACAGTCGCCTTGGCGACATCGCGAAGGCAATCGAGGAAGTCCATGCGCAGCGGGACGCACTGGAAACGGTGAAGGCAGTGACCGCGGATCCGGTGGACGCGGTACAGGCGAAGGCAGTCTTCGTGGTGTACGGTGCGAAGGACATTGCACTGGCAGAGAGATTACTTACAGAAAACGATATCAACTATAAGAAAGGAAACTGATATGGAACTGAGAAAAGAACTGGAACTGGTAAGTGTTGAGTATGAGAACAACGGCAAGAAGGCCGTCATGACATTCCTGGACAGGGAGCGGAAGCAGGTCCGGATCGTGAATTTTAACAAGCAGGTGTACAGGGACGGCAAGTACGTCGACGACAAGGAAAAGGCCGACAAGGTCGACCAGTGGTGTGCGGACTTCTTCCAGTGTGATTTTTCCGGACTTGCGATGCTGGTGGGCAAGGTTAAGAAGGATATCTACTGCTACGAAAAGTTTAATTCCCTGTGGGAAGTCGACCAGATCGAGAAATTTACAAAGGACATGGTCGGACAGATTTTCCAGACAGAGGTGAAGGAGATCGTCGTGGACGAATACTTCATTAAGATCCGCTATGAGATCGACGGCAAGACCTACGAAAGCAAAATGACCTTCGGCACTTTCTTCCAGGCGACGAAGGAATGGTACCAGGATCCGGTGAAGAAGGAACAACAGTACAAGAAATTCGAAGAGAAATTCCATGTCCCGGTAAGCAGGAAGGAAGAACTGATCGGGCATCCTCTCATGGTAGAGGTCAAGACGGCCTTCGGTAACAGCTACTGGGGAGACATTAAGAAATTCCCTGAAAGGAAATGATCATGACAGATAACGATCTTCTTTTCTACGATATCGAGGTATTCATAAAGGACGCACTTGTCGTGTTCATGGATATTACAGGGAAAGAGATCGCGCACTTCTGGAATAACAGGGACCGGAAACTTCACGAAGATCCATCCGGATTTGAAGGGATCCCTGACATCATCCGCGGTAAGACACTGGTCGGATACAACAATTACAGTTACGACGATCATATCCTTACCGCGATGATGAACCAGGCCAGAAGCATGCCGGATATCCTGAAGGCCATAAACAACACGATAATCGAGTCCGGAAGATACGCGGACAAGATAAGCCCGCTGATACATTCCCTGGACACTATGCAGCAGATCGACGTCGCCAGGCCCTCCCTCAAACAGATCGAAGCGAACATGGGCATGTCCATCGTGGAATCGTCAGTACCTTTCGACATCGACCGACCTCTTACAGACGAGGAACGGCAGGAAACACTGGAATACTGCCGTCACGACGTAAAAGCCACGATCGAAGTCTATAAGCAGCGCAAGAAGTCTTATTTCCAGGCGAAGGAAGGACTGATCGGCATGATGCCGGAAGGCAGTCCTGACAACGCATACAGATGGAACACGACGACATTGTCGGCGAACGTCTTGCTGGGAAATCAGAAACTAGCACTGTGGCTGCATCACAAAGTACCGGAAAAATACTGGAGGAATGTCGAAGGTATCCCTTCAGAGGTCTGGGACATGTGGGAGGACTGCACCACGGAAGAAGGTGTCCTGGGAAAAGGACGTAGTAAGACCATTAAGGCATACGGATGCAATTTTGTATTCGGCATGGGAGGCCTTCACGGGGCGCCCAGTAAACCGATTCGGTGCGGACGGTGTAAGCACAAGGACGTCGCGTCCATGTATCCGTCCAGTATCGTGCATCTCCAGGCACTGGGTGAAGCGACAGAAAAGTATGACCAGATGCGCATACAGAGAGTTGCTATCAAACATACGGATCCTGTTATGGCCGGTGCGCTGAAGCTGATCCTTAATTCAGTGTACGGGAATTTTAAGAACAGGTATTCCGCGTTATTCAATCCTATGGCCAGCGCAACGGTCTGCATATACGGACAGATCGCACTCTTTTCACTGTGCCGGGAATTGGACAAGGCCGGATACAAGGTCATCAATGCAAACACCGATGGTGTCGTGTACATCGAGGATCCGGAACTGAACGACAGGGACGAACAGATATGTGCTGAATGGGAAAAGGAATTCGACAGTTACAAACTGGAGACGGACTACTACTCCCAGTGGATCCAGCGCGACGTAAACAACTACATCGCGGTAGAGGAAAACGGCAGCATCACTGTCAAAGGAGGAGACGTCAACAAGTACCAGACGAACAGGTACTTTTCTAACAACTCCGCCAGGATCATCCAGATCGCCATGGTCGACCATCTTGTGTACGGCACTCCGATCCTTAATGTGTTCGACGACCATCTGGACGAACCGATGTTATGGCAGTACGTCCTGAAGGCCGGAAGCACTTACAAAGGTGTCCAGAACAAGGAAGGCGAATGGCAGAACAAGGTAAATCGAGTTTTTGCCTGCCTTGACGATCCGCGGATCCCTCACACGAAACTGTATAAGATCCGCTGGGATGACGGCCAGGTAAACTTCCCTGACGTGCCGGAACTGATGTATGTATGGAACGAAGACGTTAAGGATCTCACTAACTTCAGAGAGATCATTGACAGAGAATACTACCTGCATTTGGTAAAGGAAAAACTTAAAGGATGGCCACAGAATGTTTGTTGAATACGTACCAGGTACGAAGCATGCAGGAAGCAAAGCAGAGAAGTCCGAATCCATGGATACCTTCGCTGACTGCGGGATGCTGCTTAATAACGAAGACGTAGTAATCGATATCGACCATCTCCCTAAGGAATCGATACAGGCACTGATCGCAGAATTCGGTCTGCAGACGCGGACAGTCTGGACGAACAGGGGTGTACATCTCTGGTTTAAAAAACCGGCATGGTTTACCAGACGGAAGGACGGGATCTGCAGACTGGGATTCGAAATCGAACAGCATACGTTATCTTCGAATCCCGAAGGGATGACGGTCAAACGAAACGGTGTCGCCAGGAAGATAGACAACATGGAAAAGCAGATGTACCTGCCGTCAATCTTCCAGGTCGACACGAAGAACCGGAACAGTTACAAGAATCTCACATCCATCTCTGAAGGAGATGGAAGAAACAAATCATTATATGCACACAGGCGCCAGCTCCAGAAGAACGGTGCGTCGGACATAGACAGGATCTGTTCTTTTATCAATTACCATGTGTTCGCGGAACCGCTTCCGGCAAGTGAACTGGAGACGATCCTACGGGACATGCCCGCTGCCGATGATGACCAGAACATGGAATCCATGATCGCCTCCCAGGTGATCAGAGAGTGCAGGACGGTCTATTACTCAGGACGGGTGTGGTGGTACAAGAACGGGGAATACATTTCCGACGAAAAGAACAGTCGTCTGATCAGACGGATCTACCAGATGGTAGAGGGAGAGACCAGCAGATTTGTCGACGAGGTAGTAAAGCAGATCATTTACAGGTCGCCTCTGATCGACGAGGAAACAGTCTTTCCGATCCGCTTCCGGAACGGGATACTGCGGAACGGCGAATTCATACCGATGAAGGATTATCCGGAGTTTACTCCATACTTTATCGACATCGCGTATAAACCGGACGCGGAACCGGTGCCGATCGTGGACGAGTACATCGATAACCTTACGAACAAGGATCCTGTATACAGGGACCTTCTGATGGAAGTCATCGGGTACGTTATGATCACGGATCCGGAGCGGATCAGGTCACTGGGAAAGTTTTTCATGTTTCGTGGTGACGGTGCCAATGGAAAAGGTACACTGCTGCAGATCATGAAGCAGATATACAATTCGAAGAACTGCACGAACCTGTCCATTAAGCAGCTGGTCGACGACCGGTACAAAGTCACCATGATCGGTAAGCTGGCGAACCTGGGCGACGACATCGAACCGACGGCCATAAACGACGCGGAACTGAAGATCCTGAAGAACATCAGCACTGCGGATACGGTGTCGACAAGACACATGTATGCAGAATCGGTATCATCCACGTTTACGATCAAACTGTACTTCACGACCAATTCGGATATCAAATCATTCGAAAAGGGATACGCGTACAAACGACGTATCGTGTGGATGCCAATGTTTAACAAGGTCGACAAACCGGATCCCAGATTCATCACGAAGATCACGACCAGGAAGGCATTGGAATACTGGATCATGCTGATCGTCGAGGGATACAAACGACTTTACACGAACATGTCCTGGACCGTCTGCCCGGCCGTCGAAGAGTACAACGCGCAGTATCACGAAAATAATGATATCTGCAGACAGTTTGCCAGGGACCTGGATCCTGACACTGAGATCGTAGGCAAGACGGTAAACGAACTGTCCGATGAATTCTACAAATGGGATTCAGAGGGATCAAAATTCAGTAAGAAGAATTTCATGTCTGCCGTCTGGGACCTTTACAAGATCGGCACAGGTGTAAGCAAGGTATCCGGTAAAAGCAGAAGGATTTTTATGAAACAGGAAGAGACCAAACAGCAGCTAAGTCATTGACGGTTACAAAAAGTTACACTTTGGTTACACTTTAATATTCTTAAAAAATCCTTTATTTATCATCTTTTTTAAGGAAAGTTACAAGTTACAAAGGTTACAGAATATTATTCTTATTTTTTTACAACAAGCAAGTCTACATTGCAGTTGTTTTATACGGAAAATTTCTTAGGTCAATTCTGTAACGTAGCTAATCCCGATTTTGCCCATAAATAAAGGATTCTGCGTTACAGAAGTTACGGAAAACGAGGAAAAACGAGGAAAATAACATGGATGATTACGTAATACGAATCTGGAATTCTGAATCAGTCGGTCATACCTGGGTAATGATCATCGACCTGAAGGAACTGGCCGATTCTGCAGGTATCCGGAAGAAAGAGAAGGACGGGATCTACACCGATCCCAGGACCGGAGAGACGGAAGTTTATAAAGGATCCTGGTACACTGACTATTCCATGACCAAAGCAAAGAAACTGCTGAAGCTGATCTGGCGGTATGGGACAGACAAGGACCGGGAGGCCTGCGACAAGTACCTTGCCGGTAATGCGAAGCTGTACAAGGCATGGAGGGATTTATGTCGGGTATGAAAAGTCTGAGAAACGACAGCTGCCGGATGGAGATCGGATACAGGTGGGTATCCAATAACTGTATGCTGTTCGTCCGTAACGGGAATGTGATGCGGTACTTTGCCACTTTCCCGAATGAGGAAAAGGCGAAGGACTTCCTGCAGAGACTGAAGACATGGGATGAGTATGGAGGGAACGATGAATGAAGAACACACTGACGGATCTGAACAACTATCTGTTCGAACAGATGGAGAGACTGAACGACGATGACCTGACGGACGAACAGCTGGACAAGCAGCTTAAGAAGGCAGACACGATGGTGAAAGTCGCGGAAAAGATCATCCAGAACGGTGAGCTGGCCTTCCGTACAATGAAGCACATGGATGAATACGGTTATAACACGGGGTATGTGAAGAAGGTCCCGCCCATGCTGGAGGTCGGTAAGAATGGGAAAGCATGACCGGTATCCGGACGAGATGGTGGAATACGTCCGTCAGCACTGCGGGGAATGTACTGTCGCGGAGATGGCAGAACGGGTGAGCGTACTCTTCGGATGTCCTGTCTCATACGGACAGATGCGGACTTTCTATAAGAACCATAAGTGTCGTGCGATCCCGCGGAAGGGACGTCCCGGTCTCTCCAGGTATCCTGCCGGTATGGAGGGATTCGTCCGGCAGGTGGCACCGGGACGGTCGAAGTACGAGATCGCTGACCTGGTGAATGAAAAGTACGGTGACGGGACGATCACTCCGGAACTGGTGCATGTGTATAAGAAGAATCACAAGATCCGCAGCGGGAACGATACCAGATTCAAGAAGGGGCAGGTCCCTGCGAACAAGGGAAAGCATCCGGAGACGAAAGGAAGGATGGCAGAAACGCAGTTCAAAAAGGGAAACCGTCCGCATAACGCGAGGCCTGTCGGATCGGAAAGGAACGTGATCGGTCTGGTGGAAATAAAGGTCGCGGAACCGAATGTGTGGAAGTTCAAGCACCGGATGATCTGGGAGCAGCATAACGGTCCTATCCCAGAAGGCGGACTGATCACGTTCAGGGACGGGGATCCGCTGAACATGGATATCAATAACCTCATGCTGGTGACGAGGGCAGAGAACGCACAGCTGACCAGTTTACGATTGAGGTCCGGAGATCCGGACATCACGTATACAGGTCTGCAGGTGATAAAGCTGCGGAACAGGGTAAAAGCTAAAAGAAAGGAACAACATGGAAAAAGTAAATAGAAAAGAGGTCCTGGATGCACTGGATCTTACAAGGGAAGAAGTTATAAAGGGACTGTCGAAGGAATCTCCGGCAAGACGTATCTGCGAATCCGTCATACAGATCGCCAGGATCCGCGTGAAGATGCTGCAGAAGACGGACGCATGGATTCCGTGTGTGCAGCGGGTACCGAATGATGACGGGACTTACCTTGTCACATTCAAGGACAGTGACGGGTACTTCGTCGATACATGTGATTACGACGTCATCCAGGGATGGGGATACTGGGCCGATGACGGAGGTGAATACTTATGCCTGAATAACGTCGTAGCATGGAAGGAACTGCCGAAACCGTGGGATGGAGGTGTGAAGAAATGAGAATCACGATACGTGACCTTGTAGACCTTCTGGACTACGACAGGACCGGTCTCCGGACAGTAAGGGTGATAGACAAGGATACGGAACTGTCAGATACGCTGCAGACATCGTCGTACCTTCTGGAACTGGTAGAGGGTACCGCAGTCGACTCTATTGATGTAGTGGGCGGATGCCTGACGATGTATATATCCAGGGAGAGTATGGAGGTACAGACATGAGGGAATACGTAACTAAGCAGCAGGTGATCGACGCGATCGCGCCCATGGCAGGTGTAGGGAACAGGGTACTGGACAAAGTCCGATACCTTCCCGGAATACCGGCGCCGGAATGGAAGTCTGTTTTAAGTGATCCTCCGGAGCTGGAAGAATGGGTCCTGGTAAGCAGCGAAGGGTGCCTGACTGTCGATGCTGTCGTGATGAGAGACCACAGGCGGATCTGGTATACAAGCGGGACTATCCTGGATGATGACCACTGGATGCCACTGCCGGAAGCTTGGAGGGGATAAGTATATGGACAGAGATGATTTTACCGACATCAAAGCACAGTCTAAGTTCTGTAAAGAACTGATGTTAAGACTTGATTCTGAGATACAGGAATCCGGTACCGGATACTGGAGCGGGATGGCAAACCATATCCGCAAGCAGGATGACATTAAACGTGTCAGACGGGAACTAATGACACTTTCGAACATGCTGGATCCGTGGCGAAAGGAATAGGTAACAGTATGGACAGGATAAAAGGACGCTATGTCGCGCAGATCATAGTCGACATTAATATGCCGTACCGGAAGTCATCGGACAGGCCCATGGCAGATGTCAAAGAACGATTCCGTAAGATGCTGACACCGATGATAGAGGCCGAACTGCAGGACCAGATGGGATCTGATGGCAAGGTGACAGTGAATGAACAGTTACTGGATGTGTATGAGGTGACCGAATGAACCACGACTATGCCCACTGTGCTGACTTCAAGGATGACTGCCCTAAGAAATGCTTCAGAGCGCAACTGGTAAGAGATTTGCAGAGGTATGGGAAACTTGCTCCATATGCTATAAATTTCCCCGTATCATGGATGCACTTTAAGGGGACAGAAGAGTGCAAGAGAGAGGTGACGAAATGAGCAAAATCAAAATATGCCCATATCGGACATATACAGAAATCCGACCTGCAATTCTAAAAGGTCAAGGAGATGTGACGGTAACAGGATTCATGGACTGTCTTAGAGAGCAATGCCCTGCGTTTCGTGTTAAAGGAGAATACAGTTACCGTCTTGGAGAAACAGAATATACTGAGCATTGTTTACGGTTGGAGGGTGAAAAGAAATGAAAAAATATCATGTAGAGGGATGTTTCGAAGGGGAGATAGAAGCAGATTCTGTGGAAGAAGCAGAGATGAACTTCCATGAGTCAGACATTGATTCGATGGACATCACTGCCGTATGGGAGGAAGAGGTGACGGAATGAAATTTATAATCTTAACTAGACCGGAAGACGGCAAAAGGATTTATGTAAATCCGAATAATATTTGTACCTTCTGTGAGAACTATTGTGCTACTGATGGAACGATTGTCTCATTTGTTGGAGATGAAAATTGCTATATAAATGTGTCGGAAAGTCCAGAAGCTATTGCAAATCTGATCGAGGGGGTGACGGAACATCCAACCGTCCACCACGAACCGCACTGGATACCAGTGACGGAGAAACTTCCAGGAATAGGAGAACCGGTATTGGATGAGAGTTTATCTGTTAATTGGATGAGCTATGCAAGCGGTGGCAAAGAGTGGATATTTCCCAGAGATGTAAAGGCATGGATACCATTACCAGGTGAACCTTACAAGGAGGTGACGGAATGAGTACCGGAGGTATACGGTCTTCTGCCAGTAGAACACAAAGATTTATTTGAGGCAATAAAAATGGAACCGGTGTAGATTGGGAGTCTGGTACCGGTTCCTTGGGTGATGTCGGGTCTATTATACCATATACCCGGCAGAATAGGAGGGTGTATGAAGGATAAACTGATCCGTGATATTGAACTTAAACTGAGTGCATCCTGTCCGGAAATAGACAGAGAAAAAGTACTGAGCTGCGTGATCGCATGTCTTGATGACTATGATGTAACAGCCAGAGAGACCGGTCTGACCGTCAGATATGAAGACATCAATGAAAAGCTTCTGAAGCGGTATGTGGCATGCAGCCGGATTGATGGCAAGTCGGAGAAAACAGTACGGCAGTATATCTGGATCTGTAACAGACTGAGCGCCTTCCTGAAGAAACCGTACACGGATATGTCCGCCTATGACATCAGGTACTTTTTAGCAGAACAGAAGGCACAAGGTATTCAGAGTGTAACTGTTGAAAATTACAGAGCATTTATTTCTGCTTTCTTCCACTGGATGACGGTAGAAGAGATCATACCGAAGAATCCGACAGACAAGATCAGACCTATCAAATGTGAGATCAAAGAAAAACTGCCTTACTCCAGTGTTGAGATAGACAAGATAAGGAGTGCATGTGACTCCTTGAAAAGGAGAGCAATGATAGAAGTGCTCCTGTCTTCCGGAGTACGGTGCAATGAGCTGACAGGACTAAACATCTCAGATGTTGACTTCCAGAACCGGACCATTCTTGTCCGCAATGGTAAAGGAGGAAAGAGCAGAAGAACATATATCTCAGAAGTGGCAGCGGAGTACCTTGGGCGTTACCTGTCCACACGCAAAGATTCCAGCGTTGAGCTTTTCCGAACGCAGCAAGGTGAACGGTATTCGTGTTCAGGTGTCCAGGACATGATGAGAAGGCTCGGAAAGCGGGCAGGGATCACCGATGTTCATCCGCACAGATTCCGGAGAACCTTTGCTACCAGTCTGTACAGGAAAGGTATGGACATCCATGAGATCCAGAAACTCATGGGACACAGCAAAATACAGACAACACTGACCTATATCTATACTGATGACAGTCAGATCAAGAGTGATTATGAGAGATATGCAGCATAAGAAAGGAAGGTACATAGAATGAAGATAACTATATTTGAAGTCGAAGCAACGGCAGAAGATTTAAAGGCCAGCAGGACACCGGCGGAAGTCCTGTCCATGGCAGTCGAGAGGATGCTGAATGTCTTATGCGATGCGGTGGACACTGCCGCACCGGAAGATGATCCGGAGAGTGATTCATGTACAGAGTAAGATCCGAACAACGTATAGACGGTCCTGTGTATTACGTCGCGAATGATTCCGGTAATGCAATGCCGGGAGAATTCGACAGTCCTGTAAACGCACAGAACCTGGCAGATTATCTTAACGGGAGGGAGAAGAATTGTTATACAGAGAAACAGACCAAACGGCCAAAGCGGACAAAGGGAAAGTCCAGCTAACACTGGTACCGCGGAAGATCATATGGGCGATCGCCAGGATCCGGATGTACGGGAACATTAAGTATAAGGATCCTGATAACTGGAAGCAGGTGTCCGCAGAGAGATACCGGGACGCAGCTTTCCGGCACTTCCTGTCTTACCTTGACGATCCGAAGGGACTGGACGAGGAAAGCGGACTTCCGCATCTGTGGCATCTGTGCTGCAATTTAGCTTTCCTGTGTGAGATGGAGGATTACAAGGATGTTCTGTAAAAGGATACGAAGGAAATTCTGCAGGCATAAATTAATTTACGCGTCTCCCGTTTTTAATATCCAGACGCACAAGATCGTCGGATATGAATATGAGTGCGTGAAGTGCGGTGCGATCCTGTACGCACCGAAGGATCCGGGGAGGTAATATGCTGGAAAAGAATCTTAAGACGTGGCTGCGGATCCGGAACATGACGATGAAGGGACTGGCAGAGGAACTGCATGTGTCACCGGGAACATTGAGTCACTGGGTGCATACAGGTGATGTCCCTGTGTACATCATGGGAAGGATCAGCAAGATATTAAGGGTACCTGTTGAAAAACTGTTAGGGTGATGGAGACCACTATGAGGAAGTGTTTACTGAACGACTGCACTGAATTTGAGACGGTGGCACCGTGCTGCCTTGACTGTCCGGACCGTGATATCTGTCCGGATAGATGCAGTAAGAGTGATACCACATTCTGTGTGGGAATTATAGATGGAGGAAAGCATGAGTCAGTACCGGACACCGAGACCGTCGAATAAGTATTACATACCACGGGAAGAGTACCTGACAGTCCTGCACTACTGCAGGCAGTATCCGCAGTGGGAAGCAGAACTGAAGGTGGATCCTGATTCCGGGTCCGGAGTAGATACAGAAAAGGAACATGTCCAGACGTCGAACCAGTTCGATCCGACATCGTCACTGGCGATCAGGCGGGCAACAATAGCGAAGAAGAAACGGAACGTGGACGAGACGATTCACAGTGTGGCAATGGGCATGGACGAATGGATAACACTGGGAGTCTGCTATGGTATGACATACTATCAGCTGGACCAGCGCGGTATACCATGTGGTGCTAAGTTATATTACAAGATCCGTCAGCGATTCTATTTCGAGATGGCAAAGAAAATATAAATGGGGTAATCACGGGACGTTAATGTGTGCTTTAATGATAGTGTGCATCTGAAGGTAAATGTCCTTCGTGTTCATCCATGTTGTGATCCTATGAGATGGGACACTGTACTGTCACAGGTACGGTGTCCTTTTATAGTGCATGCCGATAGCACTCTAAGAACCATGGCGCTGCGGGCCGTAAAGGCCCGCATTATTTTGCTATGACCACAGACAAGATACGGGAGCTGATAAGGACCGGACATACTGCGGACTTCTATAACGACAGGGAATGGAGGAAGCTGCGGGAGAAGGTCCTGCACGATCAGCATTACGAATGTCAATACTGCAAAGCATCGGGCAAGTACAGACGCGCAAGATATGTACATCATGTCAATCATCTGCGCAAGCATCCGGAGCTGGCATACAGTGAAGACTATGTCGACAGTCATGGCAGGAAGCAGAGGAACCTTGTCGCATGCTGCTTCGAATGTCATGAGGCACAACATCCGGAGAGATTCTGCCAGGAATCGAAACACTTCACGAATGACGAACGATGGTGACCACTGCCCGCTGCATACTCTCCCCGGTCCGAAAAAATGAGATCAAATAAGGGAGGGTGTACAACGCGGGTGGAAACTGATCTGAAGAGTTTTTCAGCATGCGCACAAGCAAATCACAACATGGAAAGGATGGGCCTAAAATGGCGAATAAGGTCGAAAAAGTCAAGGCAAGTCTCATCCATCAGCTGAAGCAGAAAAATGCCTGCCTGGACCATTTCATGGGTCTGGTGGACGATTACTGCTTCTACTATGAGACGGTCGAACACATGAAAAAAGAGATCGTGGACAAGGGTGTGACCTATACCACGATGTCCGCTGCCGGTAAAGAGTACGAAAAGGACAATCCGGCAGTGAAACTGCTGCCCACATACACAAGACAGATGCTGCAGATCCTCAAAGAGATGGGACTGACGACGGATAACGTCCTGATCGAGGAAGACGACGAGCTATGACGCACTATATACAGGACTATATCGACCTGGTCAGATCCGGGAAATGGCCTGTATGTGAGGAACAGCGTCTGTTATGTGACCTGGTGGAAGAAGAGCTGAATTCCGGTAACGTCTACGTGAACGAAGAACAGCTGGAAAAGTACCTGTCCTATCAGAAATACTTCCCATACGACCTGTTCAAGTGGGAGACATTCTGCTTTGCGCTTCATAACTGCGTGTACCGGAAGGATAACGATCAGCTGCGCTGGCCTATGCTGATGATCTACATCGGTAGAGGCGGAGGGAAGAACGGGTATCTGTCCTTCGAAAACTTCTGCCTGCTGACGGACACGAACGGGATCCGGAACTATAACATCGACATTTTCGCGATGTCTGAGAAACAGGCGAAGGCATCCTGGCAGGATGTGTACGACGTTCTGGAAGCGAACGAAGCGAAGATGAAGAAACACTTCCACTGGACGAAGGAACTGATCACGAACACTGACACGAATTCCGAATTCGCGTTCAATACTTCGGCGCCGAAGACAAAGGATGGATTCCGGCCCGGCAAGGTCGACTTCGACGAAGTCCATGCCTATGAAAATTATAAGCTGATGGACGTCGCGATCACCGGCCTGGGCAAAGTTCCGTATCCCAGAAGGACCTACATCACGACAGACGGCCTGATCAGGGGCGGAGTCGTGGATGACCTGAAGGAAAAGGGACGGGCAGTCCTCCGGAGAGAAAAGGCGGATAACGGGTGGTTGTTCTTCTTCTGTCATGTTGAAACGGAAGAAGAGATCAAAGATCCTGCGAAATGGTACAAGGCAAATCCGTCTCTGCAGTACCTTCCGCATCTTCTGTATGAGATCCAGATGGAATACGCAGACTATCTGGACGATCCCGTCGGTAACATCAGTTTCAGCACGAAACGAATGAATTTTCCACCAAAGGCAGCAGAAAACAATATCACTACCTGGGACAATGTCCTTGCGACGAACCAGGAATACGATCCCGAAGCCCTGCGCGGGCGTCCTTGCTTCGCGGGCCTCGATTATATGTCTACCACGGATTTTCTGTCTGCAGGACTGCTGTTCCATCTGGACGACCGATCCGTCTGGGTGACACACACATGGGTATGCAGGCAATCGAGGGACCTGAAGAAGATAAAGGCACCACTGGAACAGTGGGAGGCCATGGGACTGCTTACGTTTGTCGACGCGCCGGAGATCCCGGCAGACCTTCCCGCATGCTGGTTAAGGGTGAAGGAAGCGGAGCTGGGATGCAATATCACTGCCGTCGGCATCGACCAGTACAGGTACCAGATGGTACGTCTGGCACTGGAAGCGCAAAACTTCATATGGGATAAGAAATTCGGAAACATCTATCTTCTGAGACCGTCGAACGAAATGCAGGTCGCACCGATCATCACGTCGAAATTTGTAAATCAGGTGCTGGCTGTCGGCGACGATCCACTGTTCCGCTGGGCAGTGTGGAACAGTAAGATGGAAGTTTCTAAGGTCGGCAACATCACATACGGGAAGATCGAACCGCACTCCAGAAAGACCGATCCTTTCAAGGCCTATGTGGCAGCGGAGGCAGTCGCACTGCTTGTAGATGATGAAGCTGACATCGAAACGGACTATAAGTCCGATTTCGGTACGAACGGCGTGATGACATTTTAAGAAAGGAGGTGTCGCGATGTGAGTTTCCGGAGTTTTTTAGCTTCACTCTTCGCGAATGTCGATCCTGACGAGGATGGAGTGAGGTCGATCAATGTCAAAGATTTCCACAAGCGGGAAACAGAATTCTGCGTGGACGCGTATGCGATCTTCACGGTGATAGATTTTGTTGCCTCACTCATGAGCAATGTGGAACTGCAGACATACTATAACGGCAAACTGAAAGAGGAAAAGGAATGGTACCGGCTGAATATCAAACCTAACCTTAATCAGAACGCTAGAGATTTCTGGAAGGAATTCTGGTGCAAACTGCTCTATTACCAGGAAGTCCTTGTCGTCGCGGTGGGCGATCAGCTCATCCTGGCAGACAACTTCGTACATCATCCGGAATATGCGGTCCGGGAAGACATCTTCGAACAGGTGTCGCGCGGTGATTTCACGTTCAAACGAACATTCCGCGCCAGTGAAGTCCTCTATATGCGGTACAGTACGGTGGATATTTCCAGTACGCTGAAATCCGTCATGGACCTGTACGGTGAGCTGATCGCACATGCTGCGGAAGTGTACGGCGGATCCGGTGGTGAAAAAGGCATCCTGAATGTCAATTCCGCTGCACAGGGTCCGGAAGACTTTGAAAAACGTTACGGTGACTGGATCAATAACAGATTCAAATCGTACTTCGATGCCAGTAACGCGGTCATGCCTCTGTTCAAGGGAATGACCTATACAGGAAAGCATGAAAGCATCGATTCTGAATCATCGGACAACATTAACCAGATGCTGGATGCTGCCATTGCAAGGGTAGCAAACGCGTACAAGGTCCCTCCGGCAGTCCTTCGCGGTGAAGTCGCCGGGATGTCCGATGCGTTTAACGTACTTCTGACGACCTGCGTCGATCCGCTGGCATCACTGCTGGCATGTGAACTGACTGCAAAGGAATTTGACCAGAAGTCCGCGTCAAAAGGCTGCGCGATAAAGGCCTTCACGAACAACATCAAACACACTGACATCTTTGATGTCGCGGTGAATTTTGACAAGTTGTTCGCGGATGGATTCAGTCACAATGAACTGTGTCGTTTATTGGGGATGCCCGAAAAGGATGAACCATGGGCAAACCGTCACCATATAACGAAAAATTATGCAGATGCCGCGGACGTCGGCGCTGCAGGAAAGGAGGTAAAAGAGGATGAACTATAGTCCGAAGATGATGTTACGGATTGCACCACGTCAGTCGGTACCGAATACCTATGACATGTACATCTACGACGATGTGGCTGCCCGCGGTAAGTTCGACTGGGAGACATGGACAGAGATGCCGTCCGAAACGTCTGCAAAATACTTCCGGGACAAACTCTCTGAGATTCCTGCAGATGCGACGATCAATCTGTACATTAATTCTAACGGTGGAGAGGTCAAGGAAGGCGTCGGCATCTACAACCAGTTAAAGAGACATGGCGCGAAGGTCAACGGAATCGTGGACGGTAACGCGTACAGTGTTGCTTTCCTGATCCTCATGGCCTGCGATCACAAGACCATGAACCTGGGAACTTCCGCACTGGTGCATAACATGTGGACGATCGTCGCCGGAAATGCGAAGACACTTCGCAAGGAAGCTGACGACCTGGACAAACTGATGGAATCGAACCGTCAGATATTCCTGGAAGCATCCGGCGGAAAGATCACGGAAGAAAAGCTGATCGAGCTGATGGACGCAGAGACCTTCCTGACACCGGACGAGTGCCTGGAATACGGATTCATCGACGAGGTGAACCGGCAGCAGGAAGAGGATCCGGAAGATCCTGACGAAGATCCAGAAGGGGATCCCACACCGGATCCGGAAGATCCTGAAGACGATGACCAGGAAGAACTGAAGCAGCTCCGCGCGGATGTGATCCGCATGAAAGCGCAGATCGAGGACCTGCAGCAGAAGGTCCGCAAAGAGGAACCGGCACCGGCAGAACCGATGTCCAAAGAAACCGTAAACAGCTTAGTAACTAAGTTTTTCAACTAAGAAGGAGATTTAATCATGAAAAATCTTGATGTCATGCAGACAAAGCGCATGGAAATCGTACAGACTCTTTCCGACGCGATCGGCAAGAACGACGAAGCAGCAGTACAGTCCGCACTGGAGTCCCTTTCCGGTCTTTACAGTGAGATGATCACCGGCCAGATCAACGGTGTCATGGACGACGTAGACAGGACAATCCTTGCAGGCCGTGGCGTCCGCCAGCTGACCGGCCAGGAGACAAAGTATTATCAGGCAGTCATCGGCGCCATGAAGGCATCCGATCCGAAGCAGGCGATCGCCAATATCGACGTCGCTTTCCCGCAGTCCGTCATCGATACAGTTATCGAAGACATCATCACAGAGTTCCCTCTGCTTGACGCGGTAGACTTCCAGAACACTGCCACTGTTACAAAGATGATCTATAACGCACAGGGTGTGCAGTCCGCGACATGGGGTGCGCTGGGACTGGGTAAGTCCGGTGTGTCTGAGTTGGCCGGTAGCATCGATGAGATCGACCTGACCTTCGCGAAACTGTATGCATACATGGTAGTCAACCAGGATATGCTTGACGCAGGTCCGGCATGGGTAGACAGATATGTCCGCGGTATCCTTACTGAGGCACTGGGCCTGGGCGCTCAGAACGCGATCATCAACGGCACCGGCCTTAACCAGCCGATCGGCATGATCACCGATGGAACCACTGATTCCACTACACATGCTTACAACGCACAGACCGCGACATCTCTCGCAGAGATCACTCCTACCACTATCGGCGCGCTGGTAGCAGGCCTTGCCTTCACAAGGACCGGACGTCCCAGAAACGTCGGCGATCTGATCTTTGTCTGCAATCCTTTTGACTATTACACAAAGGTCATGCCCGCAACTACAGTTCAGGGTCCTGATGGAGTATATCACAACGATGTGTTCCCGGTGCCTTGCAAGATCATCCCTTGCGCAGCTGTGGCGCGTAACCACGCAGTATTCGGCATCGGCAAACAGTATTTCTTCGGCATGGGCCTTCCCAAGGGTGGAAAGCTGGAGTTTGACGACAGCACTCTGTTCCTTGAAGATCAGAGAGCATACAAGATCAGGTTCATCGGCAACGGCAGACCGAAGGACTTCGTATCCTTCAAATATCTCGACATCACCAATCTGGCTCCGCAGTATTTCCGCACTAAGGCCGTTGAATGATCGGATCTGAAAGGAGGTCCAGATGGATTACTTCTACGACGTGCGGAACTATCTGGACATCACTTTCTCTGACGCAGATACGGACACAAAGTTAACAGGGGTCTGCGAACGCGCTGAAGCGTTTTTATCAAAAGTAGCTGGCAGTAAGATCACGTTTTCCAAAGACATGGAAGACAAGGATCTTCTCCAGCTGCTTTTTGATTGTATCCGGTACATGTGGTCCGGTGCGCGGGATGAATTCGAAAAGAACTATGCAGAAGACCTGTTCAATCTGCGGGCAAATTATCACGCAAACACGATGCGGGAAGCGGAGGAAACCGGCGAATGAGGAAGATGAAGAACATCCGGAAAGGGTATATCGACGGGATCGTCGATATCTATACCAATAAGTCGGATAACCATTCTTCCTTCAATGCCGTGAACAATGCCTTAACGACCGATGACCTGGATCCGGTCGTGTCTCTCCGGTTCAACATTGAAACGAAGAGGGCGTCCGATGTGGAATTTGCCGAAGCGCATGAGAAAACACTGTCTTTGAAAGTCAGCACTGTACTTTACCGGAAGGTAGAGGCACTGCAGTACGGGATCGTCAATAACGTCCTGTACACACTGTATAACGTGGACTACGACGACCATGAAGACAGAATGTTCCTGTATATGGAGAAAGTGAGGGACTTGTCCGATGAGTGACGCAAGTGTACTGGACAGGATAAAGAAAACTCTGACCGGACTGGCAGAGGGCAGTGACGTACCCATGGAAGGCGTCTGGTACGGAATGTGCCGTGAAAAGAGTCTTCCGACGTGGAATTACTTCGTGTTCAACCGTCTCAGGTCCACGAAGAATAATACCGGATCCCGTACCGATATGCAGACGGAATACGAAGTGCATATCATCCACGAAGGATATATCCCGGAGGGATATGTGTACGCGGTCATTGACGCACTGCAGGCATCGGATCCTGACATGCCCGGTACCAAACTTAAACTGACAAACGACGATATCGTCTACAACTACACGACGAAGCAGAACACTAATATGCTGGTGGAAATCGCCTCGATCACTTTCTTCCATCCGGAAAAGAGGTGCTGATCATGGCAGAATGGTTTACTTTGGACGCTACGGATCTGGATAAGCTGCAGGAAGCAATCCAGCAGAGCAAGGAAAAAGCGGGTCCGGTCATCGACAGTGTCCTTCACAGTGAAGGCGCTGCGCTGATCAAAGAGAGTATCGCGGGCCTGCTGCCGTCTTCCGGAAGGACCTGGAGAGGCAAGGGCGCTCCGGCCAGCGCGGTGATGCCTGGGAAATTCTCCCAGGATAACGGATCTTTGTCCGTCACGATCGCAGCGCGTGGCAAATACCATTACCTGTACTTTCCTGACGACGGATCCAACACGAAGCGCCATGCCGGGAACCAGCAGTTCATGATGAGGGGCGCGGAAAACGCGTCCGACCGCATCGTCGAGATGTGTGTGGGCAAATTAGTAGATTAAGGAGGAAGAAGGTATGACTTCTGCAGAAGTATATTCCTATTTTGAATGTGATCAGCTGGCCATTAAGGTGGCCGGAGATGAAGCGTACACCAGAGATGACTGCATTGGATCCATTGAGGTGGAAAGAGAGACCAAGACAGTCACGAAGTCCTGCCGTGGTGTGGTCAAGAAGAGAAAGACTAAACCTACGGGAAACGGCACACTTACGCTGAAGATGCATGTGAAGCTGGATCTGTACCGCAAACTTAATGCGATGACAAACGAAGGCCTGCAGCCTGGTGTATTCGCGTGGGACAACACAGTGAGCATGCCGGAAGCATCCATCACGGCGCGTGTTAAGGACGAGGACGATAACATTATGTTCCTGGCATATCCGCGCGTAAAGGTGGAAGAGATCAGCACACTGTCGATCGAGAACGGCGCCGAAGAGGTAGCAGAGATCGAAATGAAGCTGTCCTATATGCCTGACGACTTCAATAAGGGCGAATACCAGGCGCTTGCGGACGAACTGACAGGTGAAGTTCTGACGGCAGAAAACTGGATGACCACTTTCAGCTCCGCAGTCGCACAGCTGGGTAACTAATAACCGGAGGACACAACATGGCAGTATTTTACAAAATCAAACTGGATACCGGAGAGAGTGCAGACCTGACGCTTAACCTGGGCGCTCTCTCTGAGTTATCCAAAAAGGATAAGGACCTGGTAGACAGGTACTTTTACTTTTACAAGCGCTTCCAGAAGAAGGACGCGGATCTTAATGAACTGGAGATCGGAGAGATCCTGTACATCGGATACCGCGCTGCGCACTGCAAGGATGACGTCGCGGACTGCATGTCCCTGGAGGAATTCCTTTACGTCCTGACTGACGACCGTGAAGAGATCGGCCGGGTATTCGGCCAGTTGTTCGGGCAGCAGGAAAAAAAACAGGGTTTCCCGATGCCTTCAGGCGGGCGACGCGGAAAACATCGGAAGCAGGTATAAGACCTCCCAGATTTGAACTGGAAGAGATCGAAGACTATTACACATATTACGTTCTGATCCTGGAGATCCCGGAATCCTTCTTCTGGAATTCGGATCTTCATGTGATCGAACGTGTGGCAGTCAATAAGACGGCATATGACGGATGGCATGCATACGCGATGAGGGAGGAGGCAAAGAAGCATGGCAGGCGCTAAGAATGAGGCCAAAATTAAATTTACGGCCGAAACATCTGAATATAATCAGGCGCTGGACGCTGCTAAATCAGAAATGTCTTCCCTTCGGGCGGAGATGAAACTTGCAGACGCACAGTTCAAAAATACTGGTGATCAGGCGGAGTACCAGAAGCAGAAACTGGAACTGCTGGAATCCGCACTGCAGGCGAACCACGACAAACAGGACGCGCTGACATCTAAACTGGAAGTCGCGAAACGCATATACGGTGAAGATTCTGAAGAAGTCGCGAAGCTGGAACGGTCGCTGACCTATGCGAAGACAGAGGAGCAGAACCTGCTCACGCAGATCGACCAGACGAACGGTGGACTGCAGGAACAGGATAAAGCTGCTGACGATGCCGGGTCCTCTATCGACGACATGGCCAGTATCCTGGTCAATGCCGGGATAGCGGACAAGATCCGGGAGATCGGTGAAGCTGCCCTCGAGATGGCCGGGGACTTTTCAGAGGCCTCTGCGACGATCGTGGAAGGCACCGGTGCTTCCGGCGAAGCGCTGGAAGGACTTAACCAGGCAGCGCAGAACGCTTTCGGAAGGGTCGCGGATTCTGACGCGGATCTGAACAGTATTTCCGCTATCCTGGCAGAACTGAATACCAGATTCGGGGTGACCGGCGAAGAGGCGGAGGATATGACCGTCAAAATGGCAAACTTCGCGCAGCATGCCGGTACCGACGGTACGAAAGCGGTCGATTCCATTGCAGACGTCATGCACAGATGGGGCCTGGACATGGACGACGTCGACGGCCTTCTGGATGACCTGACCACGGCGAACCAGTCCTGTCAGCTGTCCGTAGATGACCTTACCGGATATCTGAGTAAGAACAGTACGCAGTTCCAGGAACTGGGATACAGTACCGACGAGGCACTGGCGCTGCTGATCTCCCTGTCTGACGGTGGTGCGGATGTATCGTCTGTCATGTCCGGACTGACAAAGGGCGTCAGTAATCTGTCCAGCGTGACAGATGATGTTCCCGGCGCCTTCCGGGATGCGGTACAGGCGATCAGTGAAACCGGATCCGTATCAGAAGCACTTCAAGCGCAGGTCGGTGATACAGGAAAGACCGTCGAAGAAATCTTCGGCAAAAGGGCAGCACAGGAACTGGCAACGAACATCCAGAACGGGTCCTTCGCGATCGAGGACTGGACAGCAACTCTGCAGAGTAACGACGGTGCGCTGCAGTCCACGACAGAGAACGCAACGACCATGCAGGATGCATGGAGTCAGGCGACGAACAATGTTTCGCTGGCGCTGGGCAGTACATTTGCACCGGCCATATCCGCGGTAGTCACACAGGTCGCGGAAGTTATCTCGAAAGTCGCGCAGGTCGTGCAGGACAGTCCCGCACTGCAGGCCGTCGTCGTGGGTATCGCGGTGGCACTGGGCATCCTTGCAGCTGCTTTGGCAATCAGCTCACTGATACAGGCAGTCACTACGGCCTTCGGATTCCTGAACACTGTGTTGTTGGCGAATCCGATATTCCTGGTCGTGACCGCGATCGCAGCACTGGTCGCCGGTCTGATCTATGCATATAACAACTGTGAGACCTTCCGGAACATCGTGAACAATGCTTTTACGATGATAAAGAATGTCGTCGTCGCTGTGTTTGAAAATGTGAAGACGACGATCCAGAACGCTTTCGCTACGATCAGCAGTGTGGCAGAGACGATCCGATCCACACTGTCGTCAATCTTCAGCGCGATCGCCAGCACAGCTTCCGGAATCTGGAACGGGATCCAGTCCACTGCGTCGAGTGTCTGGAACGGTATCAAAGATAATATCATCAATCCGATAAAGAACGCATATGATAACGTCACCGGCAAGATATCCGATTTGAAGAGCAAGATCGAAGAAAAGATAAACGATATAAAGAGCAAGGTGGAATCCACTTTCAACTCCATCAGAGAAAAGATGGAAAACCCGATCGAGACCGCGAAGAATACGATCGACGGGATCATCAGTACGATCAAAGGCTGGTTCCCTCTGAGTATCGGCAGGATAATCGATAATATAGAACTGCCTCATTTCTCCATCAGCGGTGAATTCTCACTGAATCCTCCTTCGATCCCGCATATAAACGTCGACTGGTGGGCAAGTGGTGCCGTCTTTAATAAAGCAACACTGATTCCTACACTGAACGGTATGCACGGTGTGGGCGAAGCTGGCCCGGAAGCGGTGTCACCGATCACTGTCCTGCAGGACTATGTCGGATCCGCGGTGCAGAGATATGTCCCGCAGATAGACTACGATCTCATGGCAAACAAGGTCGCCGGTGCATGCGCGAAAATGAACATCATTATTGACGTCGACAAACGCCAGGTCGGTCGTGTAGTAAGGGAGGTACAGGCATGACGCTATACTATGAAGGATCCGACGGATCGATAATCGATCTGATGGACAAAAGTATATATGCGCAGAATCCCGAATCCCTCACTGCCAGCGAATGGAAGTACACGACCATCTCCGGAGTGAACGGACTGGGACGGGTGAAGACCTTCTACAAGGATACGCAGGAAACGTCCTTGACGCTTGCCATCATGGCAGACAGTAAAGAGGAATTCAATGCGATCATGTACCGGATCCACAGGACATTTGACCGGGACATCAGGCGGATGCAGCCTGGCAAACTGTGGTGGAATGGATTCTGCAAGGAAGTCTTCGCGGTAGAGACGTCCCAGGACGACTTCGAAGAGTTATTCGAAGCAGTGGAACGTGACGTGACATTTGTCAGCGTATATCCCTATTGGACAAAGAAGAACACTTACGTGTATAATCCGACGTCTTCCGCATCTGCCGGAAGTCTCGACTTTGAATTTGACTTCGACTTCGACTTTGATGCGGAAGAGATCGCGGAAGTTGTCGAGAACGACTGTATCGACGCCGCGAACTTTGAACTGCGTTTCTACGGTCCCTGTACGAATCCTTCCGTGACCATTGCGGGACACGAATACGGTGTCCTGGATACACTGGTCGCCGGTGAATTCATCAGCGTGAATTCGCTGACAAAGAAGATCGTGAAATCTGACATGTACGGGAACACAGAAAACGTCTTCCATCTCCGGGACCGTGACAGCTACATCTTCGAAAAGATCCCGGAAGGGAAAGCTGTCGTCGCCAGGGACAGGGAGCTGCGCGTGGATATCACGATATTTGACGAGAGGGGTGAGCCTGATTGGATCTGATCTATGCAGACGAGACAAGAAAAGACATCGGGGTCCTTAACTCTTATGACCTGGACATGGCCTACGGAAAAGACGAAAACGACTTTTCCTGCGCGGTAGAAGCCAGGGACCACTGCTGCACTAAAGGGTACTACATTTACGCTGAGAATACCGAATACGGCGGAGTCGTAGACAGGATAAAGTCCGATACCGGTAAGGGTGAAATTAAGTACATGGGCCGGACCTGGCACGGGATCCTGGAAGGGAAAGCGATCTGTCCGGATGAAGGTGACGACTATCTGGTCCTGTCCGGTGACGCAAATGAGATCCTGCAGGAAATCTTCGACCGCATCGGTCTGTCGGATCTGTTCGTCGCGTCGGAAGAAGAGTCCGTCGAGATCACGAATTACCAGTTTGACCGGTATGTATATGCATATACCGGCATCTGTAAATTTCTCCGGGATAACGACCTTAAGCTGCGTCTGACATGGAAGAATTCCATGATCGTGGCAAACGCGGAACCAGTATATGACTATTCCCAGGATGAGGAATTCGATACATCACAGGTCGACTTCACGATCGAGAGAAATTACCGGCCCGTGAACCATATCATATGTTTGGGACAGGGAGACCTTAAGGACCGGAAGGTGATCCACATCTTCACGGACGAAAACGGCGGTATACAGAACTACCTGGTGGATCCCGACAAAGATCCCGTGGAAGACAGTGATTATATCCTGGACACTTCCGGACAGGTCCTGTTCGACCAGGACGAGATCGTGATGATATACGACTATGCCAGCGCAGAGATCACGACGAATTATGTGAAGCTGACAAGTATGCCCGATGACTGGGAAGATAACTGCACGGCATATTACCGTTATGAACCGAAGGCCGGTGCCAATGATACCGACGAAGGCGGAAGCTATAAGGCAGTGGAATTTGAAAAGATAAATTACCAGCTGCAGAAGAAACAGCCTTACGACTGGACCGAAGGGTATGACGATTATTATACCTACAATTCCAGCACCGGACATTATGCGAAGGTCACCGGGACCATGGCATACAATCTGCTTACGTCTAAACCGGGAAACTGGGCAACAGGGTACCGGAAGTATTTTAAACGCGTAAACGGCGCCTATACTGCCGTCGAACCGGTGTCTGCGACACGATATGTCAGGCAGACGAAATGCCCGTCCGACTGGAAGAAGAACTACGGGAACTATTACGTGTACTGGTCTGACGGTGTGACGTCAGAATACAGATCAGTGTCCGGTGTGTCCTACGATACATATCCCATGCAGACATTCAGACCGTCAGACTGGTCGACAAACTTCGGACAGTATTACAGGCGGGCCACTGCCAGGGAACTGAAGCAGAACAAGCGCCAGACGCTGAAACCGGTGACCAGGGATAAGAAGGGCAGAGTACCTGCCTGGAGACCGAAGACGTACTACACGAAGATAACAAAGCAGAAGGCACCGGCATGGACCGGTGTTGCTAAATATACGAAGGTCACGACGTCCACGGCGCCCACATGGGCAGCGAACACATATTACCAGTCCAAAGGACAGACGGCGCCCACATGGGCAGCAGGAACGTACTACACGAAGGTAAACCTGACCGTGGCGCCCACATGGGCAGCGGACAAATACTTCCGTCAGGCAGTCGACCACTACGCGGTCATGGTAGAAGGCGCGGTCAAGAAACTGGAAGAAATATGGCAGTCTGACAAAATGGACATTGACCTTGCGGAAACAGACCAGGTATACGACGTCGGCGACATCGTCGGCACAGTCGAACAGGTCACGGGTATTTCCGCGACGCAGAGAGTGGTCAAAAAGATCATAAGCATAAAGAACGACGACATCAGCATTAATTACGAGGTAGGTTAACATGGCGATCGAATTGGTAACAGGCAAGGCCGGTACCGGACATGTATCCTCTGCAGACTTCGGCAGATTCCAGGCCGGGATCTGTGGGACCGGGAGATATGTACTCAACACCGGCAGTAAATTTCCCTATACAATCGAATCCGCGAATCAGATCACGATAGGATCCGGTGACGCGGTAGACCAGGGACGGCACATCGTCATCCCTACTAACAGCACAGAGAACGTGGGCATCCAGAACGGGACATCCGGGAAGGTCCGCATCGACCTGGTAGTGATCCAGTACAGTAAGGATACATCCTCTGCCCAGGGGATCGAGACCGCGGAACTGGTCGTCCTGACAGGTACGGAAGTCGCGGAGGGATCAACTCCCACGGCACCAGTACCTGTATCCGGTGACATCATCGGCGGAGCTGTCCTTGACCAGATGCCTCTTTACGAAGTCCTTGTCACTGCACAGGGCATCAGCACTGTTACTCCGGTCTTTACGGTACTGAAACCACTTGACGGACTGTCTGAGGTGGCAGGTGAGGTTATTGATAAGGTGTATCCGGTCGGATCCATTTACATGAGCGTGAATAACGCTAATCCCGGCACTCTCTTTGGTGGCACATGGGAGAGGATCCAGGGTAAGTTCCTTCTGGGTGCATCCTCCGGACATGGTGCAGGATCCACTGGAGGAGCTGAGAGCGTGACGCTGACACAGGCACAGCTCCCGGCTCACACACATAGCATCCCGGCACACACGCACACGGTACCAGCTCATACGCATACGGTACCGGCACACACGCATACCGGCACGACAGCTAAGTCTGGCAACCACAGACATGCCGTCAGAAGATACCAGACAGCAGCCGTTGGAGGGAACAGATTCTGCATCCAGGGTACGGATGACAACGTAATCTTTAACACCAACTATGCAGGAGAGCATACCCATACCTTCACTACAAATGCAGGCGGTGGTGGAAATACCGGATCTGCCGGAGCAGGAAACACAGGATCCGGAGGAGAGGGAAACACCGGATCTGTAGGATCCGGATCTGCAGTAGGTATCATGCCTCCGTTTTTGGCAGTGTACATCTGGAAGCGGACCGCATAACGGGAGGAAAATAAATGGCAGATACATGGGAAGTGATCAGCGGATATAGTGCGACGAACTACGTCGACACTATGACGTTTGAAGTCGACGCAGAAACGAAAAAACTGGCGAAGTTGTCCGGACAGACACTTGTCGCCGGAGAGAAAAACAGTCAGTACATACGGATCAAAATGCCCAGGTACTGGGACGGTATCGATATCTCTGAAATGAATATCGGCATCATCTACGACCTGAACAACGGTGAATACTTCGGGACCACACAGGCGATCAGCGCCGAAAGGACCACTGACAGTATCAGATTTGGATGGGTAGTGCCTGGAGACGCATGCGCAGTAAAAGGCACTCTGCTTTTTGTGATCATCGTCAAGGGTACAAATTACATCCTGAAAACGCAGATCGCGGAAACTCCGGTCGTGAAGAGTCTGAGCGAAGACGGTGACATTCCGGAGCCTACCAGGGAAATATGGTACGAGAATTTCAGGGTCCGCGTTGAAACTGCGGTGTCTGATGCAGAAAATGCTATCAGTGAGGCTAAGATAATCCTTGAGCAGGCCCGGTCCTTTGTCGGATCTCCGCTTGTAGCAGAGACGGCAGCTGCCATGGTAGACACAGAACGGATCTATGTGTATACGGGATCTGAGTCCGGATATACGTCAGGGAACTGGTATTACTATAATACCGGGACTTCTGCATGGACTTCTGGAGGCGTTTACAATGCAGTGGCAGTGGACACTGACACTACTCTTACCATTGCCGGAAAGGCTGCAGATGCAAAGAAAACTGGCGATGAGATCGGTGAGTTAAAGAGCGGTTTAAGTGAGGTGAAGGGAGATTTAACGATCACCTTGCCGACGCTATCATTAACATCAGGACAGTATATAAATGCGAGTGGGGCGAAAAGTAACGGCAATAGCTTTTCATATTCCGCGCCTATCGCTGTAAGCGCGGGTCAACGTGTTTTGCTTCATGCGGCAGGCTATTCCACCAACGTGTCAATGATTTCTGTCTGTGATTCTAATGGCGATAATATCGTCCCGAGAGTCATTTCTGTTGACGCTGATGTGCATGATTACATCTATGATGTGTTGGAAAATGGATATGTTCTTTTTTCTTTCCATCATGGCAAAGACCATTTTGCAAAAATTTATGGGACACAAGCCCCTGTAGTATTGTTTAGAGATATAACCGAAATCGTCCATTCAATTAGAAACGATCTTTCAAAAACAATCATTGATACAGACACGTTTGAACAGGGTGTATGGAAAAACGGAGCAAAAGCGGCCAGTAGTTTCACCATCAGAGGCAAAGACGGATATGCCTTTTCCAAGTATTCGACCGTTTATATTGTCCCAAACGGACAGTATGTAGGTATAAATGTGTGGAAAAACAGAACAGAATCCGAAGGCAATATAACCTTTTCCGACTCCATCTATAATGTTGATTGGCAAAACACAGCGGTATCGTTTGATGTGCCTGCTGATTGTTGGATGACATTTGCTGTTAGAAAAACGTATCCGTCAAATACTACAATTGGGCCGAGAGATAACCTTGTGCAGATTTATGTGGTAGACAATCAAATATCACAGAACAAAGGCGATATTATCGCTCTTGACACAAGAATTAAAACTCTTGAGAAAACGATACCTAATTATTGGGAAACCGAATATGCAAGAGTTAAGGACGCAATCAATTCCAACAGGCTGATTATCGGCAACAAGATAGCAGAATTTTTCTTTATCACAGATATACACTGGAACGGTAACGCCAAAAAATCACCTATGCTCATCAATGCATTGTCAAAGGATGTAGGTATCAACAACGTTTTATGCGGTGGTGATGTAATATTTACACACGATACTACACAGCTTGGAGCAGTTAATGAGTTACAGGATTTTTACAAGCAGTTTGCTCCTAATGTTAGATTGTTTTCTACAATCGGAAACCACGATCTTAACAGCAATAATAATTCTGATAGTTCCACATATTTGACTGCGAATCAGCTGTATCCGCTCATGATGTCCAACGAAGAATCGTATACAGATACAGGGGCAACTCCTTATGTGACTGTGTATGATAATGAGTCCCAAAAAGTAAGATACATCCAGTTTTATCATCCCGATACAGTGCCGATTCCGCAGGACGCACAGACGACAGTAATCAATGCGATAAAAGAGAAAGGGACTGACTGGACTGTGGTTATCATGTGCCACGTTTACTGGTCAACAGGTAACGCTGTGGACACCTATATTAATGCTTTCGCTAAGCAGTTGGCAGAGATCAACGCAAGCGGTAGTTATGCCACAATAGCGGCGTTACTGGTGGGTCACATGCACTATGATTCATCCGTAGTAGTTGACGATGGTTTACTTGTTATAGCCACAATCTGTGACATTTATAGACAGTCAAGCGGAGCAACAATGACAGTTGGTACTGATACAGAACAGGCTTTTGATGTTGTACAGATTGATACGACAGCCAAAAAGATTTACATGACAAGAGTTGGTGCAGGATCAGACAGAGAGTTTAGCTATTAAAGCAGAGTTGTCATCGTAAACAGGAGAAACGTAACTGAGTTAAAGCACCATTTTACTCAGTTGTTGAGAACCTAAATTTGACTTTTTAACTTTTGATTTTGCAGAAAATCCGCAAATAACCGCCCGTCACGGTCAGAATATGACGGACTTGTAAGTTAACCAGAGGGGCGGAGCAATCCGCTCTCTCACATGAGGACTACCGCCGATGGACGATAAAGATTACGTCACCCGCATTGAATTTGAAGAACGGGGAAAACGCATTGACGATGAGAACAATCGTCAGAATCACCGCCTTGACAAACTGGAAAAAATTGCAGACCAACTCACCGACATGGCGGCATCTATCAAGACCATGGCGGTAACGATGCAAGGGATGCAAAAGGAACAGGAACGACAGGGGCAAAGACTTGAAAAGATTGAGCAAGAACCCGTGGACAAGTGGAACAAGATAGTAAGCACAGTCATTACCGTAATAGTGACTGCGGCACTCACATGGATGATGAGCAAAGGAGGGATGTGACATGAGCAATGAGAATCGTTACTGGATTAGATGGATTAAGGCGGCGGGAGTGCGTGCGCTGAAAACTGTTTGTCAGACTGCGGTGGCTTTGATCGGTACGAATGCCATTGGCATCACTGAGGTCAACTGGTACGGAGTAGCATCTGGAGCGGCACTTGCGGGTGTCGTATCCTTGCTCACATCCCTTGCAGGAATCCCAGAAGTGGAGGTGGATGAATGATAAGATTACAGGCGGTTGGACTTTTTTCAAGTGATTTTGGTAGTGGCGAAACCCGATTGGGGGACGCCACTATAATTGATGACGACAAGAATTTTGAAGTCATTGACGGCTACTGTGCGAAAGGTGCTACAAGGCTCATCAATATGCTCAAGACAAGGGGGATAAAAAATCCATACCTCCATATCACACACCCTCACTGGGATCACAGGGACGGCATCAAAAAAATCATCAATGATTCATGGTTCAAACCCCGCGCCCTATACTGCCAGAACCCCGATTCAATCACTGCTCATAACGCCAGTATCAAAGGGGATATTGACGCGCTCAGAACGATCATTAAGGAAGCCAAGGCAAAAGGAATCACCGTTGTCTATCTCAAGAACGGAGACCGCATTGTGCATGGTGAAATCAAATTTACAGTGTACAGAATGAATCCTAAATGGACGGGTAACAGTGAAGCGTACCTCAATGACGGTTCTTTGTGTTATTGGTTCCCAGAGTTGTTGTATCTGACCACAGGCGATGCAGGAATGTGGTGCGCACAGAGATACAATCTGCCTGTTAAATTCCACAAAGGTGGGCATCATGGCAACGATGAGTCTGGTGAAGACAAGAAGCCGTCCGATATGACAAAGTGGATGAAAAACAAAGGCTGTCTGTACTACTGGGACAATGACTATAGCACAAAGTTGACTGATTTCCTTATGACTGGCAGGGAAGATGCGCAGAACGCAGGAATGAAATGCTTTGATATTCACGGGGATATTAACGCAATCTTTTTCCGCAAGCGTGCGGTCATTTACAAGCATGGTCATATAGATCGCTATGATTGCAGCTACAACGGCGCGCCCACACTTGCAGACCCTAATCTGACCAATGTCAAGATGGTGCTCAGCGGCAAGGCAGGAACGGATGATGCCAGAACGACCTACCTGCTTAATCACAAAATGAACCCTAATCTGATACAGCAGGAAATCAACGAATTGTACAAGCTGATTAAGGGGTGATCTTATGGCACAGAACGGAATCGATATTTCTAACCATCAGAAGAACATGGATCTGGCAGCGGTCCTCCGGCAGACGGACACGAGCTTCGTATTATGTAAGGCGACCGAGGGCCTTAACTTCGTCGACAAATACTGCGACA
>ODAI012852700.1_pt1 | contig 41329 bp, 29 predicted proteins | sample 1539321 | NCBI WGS metagenome assembly ODAI01 (sample SAMN02144231, study PRJEB22623) | gut metagenome | biome: sheep rumen | host: Ovis aries | place: New Zealand
ACCCGGGATGTTGCCTGACGGGCACCCGCCTTCGGGGTGTGAAAATCCTGCTTCCGCGGAAGAATTTCGGAGACGGCTCGAGCCGCGAGCACGCCCCGTGGGCGCTGCTCCAGTACGGCTTCAGGGCGGTGATTGCTCCGAGTTTTGCCGACATCTTCTATTCCAATTCCCTCAAGAACGGCCTCGTGCCCGTGCCGCTTAACGAACTTGTCATCGACCGCCTGTTTGAGGCTTGCAAGCAGACCGTTGGCTACAAGCTCACTGTTGATCTTGACCGCCAGCTCGTGATTGAGCCTGACGGCAAGGCAACGCATTTTGAGATTGCAGCGTTCCGCCGCTGGGCGATCATGAACGGCTATGACGACATCGGAATTACTCTTGCCAACAAGCAGGACAAGATCCGGGCTTTTGAAAGCGAGCGGCTTGCCGCCAAGCCCTGGCTTGCCAAGACGCTGAACTGGCAGGACAAGTAAACACATTCATTGAAGTGAAAGGATTTTCTCCATGACAAAGAAGATTGCAGTTCTTCCCGGCGACGGCATCGGCCCGGAAATTGTTGAACAGGCTGTCAAGGTGCTTAATGCGCTTGGCGAGTCTTTCGAGCTGGAATACGCCGACGTTGGCGGCGTCGCCTACGCCAATCACGGGCATCCTCTGCCCGAGAGCACGCTCTCGCTTGCCAAGTCCGCCGATGCGGTTCTCTTTGGCGCCGTCGGTGATTTCCGCTACGACACGCTCGAGCGGCATCTTCGCCCCGAGCAGGCCATTCTGGGCCTTCGCAAGGGAATGGGGCTCTTTGCAAATCTGCGTCCCGCCAAGTGCTTCAATGAACTTGTCGGTGCTTCCACGCTGCGCCCGGAGATCGTCGGCGGACTTGATCTGCTGATCGTCCGGGAGCTTACCGGCGACATTTACTTCGGCACTCCGCGCGGCCGCAGGCAGTCTCCGGACGGCGCTTTTGCCGGAGCTCCGGAAGCGTTCGACACGATGCGCTACACGGTGCCGGAAATTGAACGGATCGCCAGAGTGGCTTTCGAATCCGCCCGCAAGCGCCGCGGCAAGGTGACAAGCGTTGACAAGGCCAACGTTCTGGAGACGAGCCAGCTCTGGCGTGACACGGTGATCGAGGTTTCCAAGCAGTATCCCGATGTCGAGCTCAACCACATGTACATCGACAATGCGGCGATGCAGCTGGTGCGCGCTCCCAAGACGCTTGACGTTGTGCTGACGGGCAATATCTTCGGCGATATTCTTTCGGACGAAGCGGCCATGCTGACCGGCTCGATCGGCATGCTCGCCTCGGCTTCGCTCAACGGTGAGAAGCAGGGCCTGTTCGAGCCGTCTCACGGATCGGCTCCCGATATTGCCGGCAAGAACATTGCCAATCCCATAGCCACAATCCTTTCGGCAGCGATGATGCTGCGCTACAGCCTTGACATGGCTGAGCAGGCCGACAGGATCGAGGCAGCAGTGCAGACGGTTCTGCAGCAGGGGCTGCGCACAGGCGACATCATGAGTGAAGGATGCCGGCGCGTGCTTTGCTCCGAGATGGGCGACGCGGTGCGTGCGGCCCTGAAGTAATCCAGTTGTTTATCAGACTCGAAAAGGAGACGTCATCATGATCCTAGGTATGGTTGGCTGGCGAGGCATGGTCGGCAGCGTTCTGATGGGACGCATGCTGGAGGAAAACGATTTTGCCCTCGTAGACAAGACAATTTTCTTTTCCACTTCCGCCGCAGGCGGAAAGGCTCCCGATGTTGCCAATGCCGACCCGGTGCTTGCCAACGCCAAGGATGTTGCCGCGCTTGCCCAGTGCGACGTGATCATCTCCTGCCAGGGCGGCGATTACACCAACGAAATCCACCCGCAGCTGCGCGCATCGGGCTGGAAGGGCTACTGGATTGACGCGGCTTCGGCGCTGCGCATGAAGGATGACGCGGTCATCATTCTCGACCCGGTCAACATGCATGTCATCCAGGATTCGCTCAAGAAGGGAATCCGCGACTTCATCGGCGGCAACTGCACGGTTTCTCTGATGCTGCTTGCGCTTGACGGCCTGATCAAGGCCGACCTCGTCGAGTGGGTGAGTTCCATGACCTATCAGGCGGCTTCCGGAGCCGGCGCCCAGAACATGCGCGAGCTCCTGAGCCAGATGGGCTACCTCAATGCCGCCGTCAAGGAAGAGCTTGCAGAGCCGCGCCATCCGATTCTCGACATCGACCGCAAGGTGACCGAGTGCTTCACCAAGCCTGATTTTCCGCAGGCCGCTTTCGGTGCTGCGCTCGCCGGCTCGCTTATCCCCTGGATCGACAAGGATCTGGGCAACGGCCAGTCCCGCGAGGAATGGAAGGGAGGCGCCGAGGCCAACAAGATTCTGGACCTGCCTGCAAATGGCCAGCCGGGATCCCTGACGGTTGAGGGACTGTGCGTGCGCGTCGGCTCCATGCGCTGCCACAGCCAGGCTCTGACGATCAAGCTCAAGAAGGACGTTTCGGTCGAAGAAATCGAGCGGCTGCTTGATAACGCCAACGAATGGGCCTACGTGGTTCCCAACCGCCGCGAGGAATCGATTGCGGAGCTGGCTCCCTCGAAGATTTCCGGTACGCGCCGCATTCCGATCGGCCGCATCCGCAAGCTTGCCATGGGGCCGCTCTACATCAGCGCGTTCACGGTGGGCGACCAGCTCCTGTGGGGCGCGGCCGAGCCTCTGCGCCGCATGCTGAGGATCGCGCTGGATTTTGAAAAGGCCTGATGGGCCGAGTGCATCCGCCCGGTGAGGGCGGATGCATGTGCGCTTTGAACACAAGGCTCTCGGGATGATCTGTCCCGGGAGCCTTGCCTTTAGGGCGAAGCGAGCGCCTCGCGTTCGGCAATGGAGAAAAAGGCTCTGGTTTTGCTGCGGTTTTCTTCAAAGACGGGGAGCGCTTCCACACGGGCCTTGTGAAGCACGGGAACGCCGTGCCTCTTGAGCGTTACGAACAGGTGACCGCTGAAAAGCCAGTCCCTGTGCGCCGCCACGGCGAGCCGGGAGCGCATGGCTGAGGGCGTCCGCATCTCAGAAAGGGGTCTGATCGCGATCACGCTGATGCCGCTTTGCGCGATGCGCTCAAGGGCGCTGAGAAGCTGGTACTGCTCTCCCTCAAAGCCATCCGACATGTCTAGAACGATAGTCGCGGCCTGGTTTCGGATGGCTTGCTGCAGGCCGAGAAGCGCCTGAGCCGCGTCCTGAGCCATGAAAAAGAAGTGGCTGGTGAGGTCTGCTCCAGATTGTTTGCCCAGGCTCGCAAACCGCGCGAAGGAAGTGCCGGAGGGGAGGATCCAGACAACATCCTCGCGCGATTTGAGAAGAGGGAATAAGACACGGTAAGCAAGAAGGCTGTCGGCATTGATTTCGAGCGAGTTGTCCAGAGCCGATGCGTCTTCGCAAATCCAGTCGGAAAATTTTTTGGCTCGTGCCAAGGAAAAGATCGCTGCCATAAGTAACCCTCGAAAAAATGTTTTCTGTAGGTGCAACGGTAGGTCCCGAGCTCCTCCCGGTCGAACGGTTTTTTGGAGGGATTGATCCAGGCGGACGAAGAGTTTTCCTGAGCGCGAGGGCCGGGGCGATACCAGATCGTGGGGTTTTCTTTCGGGAAAAACCGGGAATCCTTTTCCGGGAGCCACTGGCCGGGGTAGCTCAAAGAGGCGGATTGATCCACTTCTGCCGTTTGATCTTGAGCAAGAAATCGCAAGAAGCGATGCTCCGCGGCCGGAGAGGCGGCGGGAGCGTGATCGCTCAAAAAAGTCGAAAGAGGCTCTTGATTTTCAATCGGTTCAGAGCGTAAAATCACGTCCCTTCGAGCGTCTTGGCAAGAACCCGGACGCTTTTGTTTGACTGATGGCGCCTGGTACGGGCGCCGAATTAACTAAAAGAGGAAAAAATGGTCGTTATCCGCCTTTCCCGTTCCGGCGCCAAGAAGCGTCCCTTCTACAACATCGTTGCCACCGATTCCCGCAATCGCCGCGACGGCCGCTTCAACGAGCGTCTTGGCTTCTACAACCCGATGGTTGCCGAGGGTGCCCAGCGCCTGACCTACAACGCCGAGCGCGTTGCTTTCTGGGTCAAGAATGGCGCCAAGCTCTCCGACACCGTTGCCCGCATCATCAAGGTTGAGGGCAAGGCTCAGCAGGCTGCCTAATTCGACAGAGATTCTCACTGAAGCAGGCGAGGATTTGTCGTAAAGCTGCTCGCGGTTCCTTTTGTCCGTGATGCCGTGCCTCCCGTGTCAAAGCACACTCGAATGCATCCGGCGGTTTTCCTCTTTGGTTAAGGACCGGTATCTACCTGCGGCCACATGACGCCGAGCCTCTTCAGTAAAATCCAAAACGGTCTTCCGAGTTCATTCGGGGGCCGTTTTTTCGTATCCGGAAGAAACCTATGACCGAGCAAAAAGAACTCCTTTCGATTGCCAGAACAGGCGGAGCGTACGGCGTGCGCGGATGGGTGCGTATCGTTCCCTTTGAACAGGGAGAGCCGCTTTTTGCGGCCAAGACCTGGCATTTCATTGCGATGAACGGCCAGCAAAGGGCGTTGCTTGTGACTGAGCTCAAGCACCATGGCGCACAGCTGATCGCCAAGTTCGAAGGCATCGACAGCAAGGAGGACGCTGATCGTCTGCGCGGCCAGATCGCGCTTTTCCGTGAAGACTTTCCCGATCTTGCGGATCAGGACGAGCATTGGGCCGTCGACATTATTGGCTGCCGCGTCATCAACCGGGAGGGCGAGGAGCTGGGGACGGTCTGCGACATCAGCGACAATGGCGTGCAGGATATTCTCGTGGTTCGGAGCAATGCGCCCGAGTCCGGCCGGGAGTATCTGATCCCCGTGGTCGAGCAGTATGTCGAAGACATTGATACGGATGAGCAGGTGATCCGCGTCGACTGGCATTCGGACTGGGTGTGAGGATCCATGGCCATGCGGTTTGATGTCATCACACTGTTCCCCGAGGTGTTTTCAGCAATTACCGAGTCGGGGATAACGGCAAGAGCCAGAAAGCGGGGCCTGTGGAATGTTCATTTCTGGAACCCGCGGGATGTGACGCAGGATCTGCACAGGACGGTAGACGACCGCCCCTTTGGCGGAGGGCCCGGCATGGTGATGATGGCCGAGCCGCTAGCCCTGACTCTTGAGATGATCCGCAAGGCGGGCAACCATGGTCCGGTGTTTGCGTTTGCCCCGAACGGCGAGCGGCTCACGGATCAGAGGGTGCGGGCCATTTCTTCCGTACCCCGCTCGGAGCTTGTTCTGGTGTGCGGCAGGTATGAGGGGATTGACGAAAGATTTTTGCAGACCTTTGTCGATGAGCAGATCAGCCTTGGGGACTTTGTGCTGTCTGGGGCGGAGCTTGCCGCGTGCTGTTTGATGGATGCCGTCATCCGGCAGCTGCCCGGAGCGATCAAGGATCTGTCCAGCCTGGATGAGTCGTTCGCCACGGGATTGCTGGACGCTCCGCACTACACGCGTCCGGAGGTGTGGCGGGGGCAGCCGGTTCCTGAAGTTCTCCTCTCCGGGCATCATGCCAACATCGCCCAGTGGACCCGCGAAAAATCTTTGGAGAAAACTTTCCAAAGCCGCCCCGATATGATTAAAATTGCGCGCTCCCTTGGACAGTTGTCCAAGAAGGACGAGGCGTACTTGGAAAAACTGAGTTGAACGCCATTGCATTTAGTGGACCGCAGTTTCTTGCGGTCTTCCTTTAATAAAACCCATCCTCTGGACGGCGATTTTGAACAACAAGCAGGCCGCCGCATGATGGTATTGGAGAAAATGATGAACATCATCCAGACTCTGGAACAGGAAGAGATCGCCCGTCTTACTCAGGGCAAGACCATCCCCGATTTCCGTGCCGGTGACACGGTTGTCGTGCAGGTGAACGTGATCGAAGGCGAGCGCAAGCGCGTTCAGGCTTTCGAGGGCGTCGTGATTGCCCGTCGCAATCGCGGTCTGAACTCCTCCTTCATCGTCCGCAAGATTTCCAGCGGCGAAGGTGTTGAGCGTACGTTCCAGCTCTATGCGCCGACCATTGCTTCGATCCAGGTCAAGCACTACGGCGACGTTGCTCGCTCCAAGCTGTACTACCTGCGCAGCCGTTCCGGCAAGGCCGCCCGCATCCGCGAGCGCATCGTGCGCAAGGAAGCTGCCTAATCGACAGTTTTCTGGTACCAGAAAATGCAAAACCTCCGGCCGAAAGGCTGGAGGTTTTGCTTTGAGGGGACGGCTCTCGCCTAGTGGGTGGTCTGGCTCGTCTGTCCCTTGAATGCCGGGTCGGCGAACATCTCTTCGATGTCGACCTTGTCAAACAGATAGTTCGAACCGCAGAACTCGCAGCGCACCTCAATGCGGCCGCGTTCCGCAAGGATCGATTCGGCTTCCTCTTTTCCAAGACTCTTGACCATCCTGGCAACCGAGTCTCTGGAGCAGCGGCAGGAGAAGCTCGGATGCAGCGTGTCCATCACCTTGGGGTTGTCTTCCCAGAAAAGGCGCGTGGCGGTGTCCGAGGCGTCCAGCGCCAGCAGCTCTTCGGCCTTGACGGTCTGGGCAATCATCACCAGGGAGGCAAAGCCCTCCGGGTCGATTTCCTCGGTGGGCAGGGTGCCGCCGGTTGCAGCTACCTGCTGGAGCAAAACACCGCCGCAGGAAATGTCGGACGATGCGAGCCAGAGCCGTGTTTCGATTTGCTCGGACTGGGTCATGTAGCTTTCCACCGCCTGGGCCACAGACACGTCGCCAAGGGGAACAACGCCCTGGTAGGGCTGATCGCCGGGGCGTCTGCCTGCCATGTCAAGAACCAGGGCGCAGCGTCCCTTTCCGGTCGCATTGACCATTTGCTTGAATGAGATGTCGCCGGGAATCGATTCGGCGGGAACCCTGAGCTGCGCGGTGGCTCTGCCGATCAGGCCGGATCTGACTTCCACGAGAGCCAGCTTGACCGGTCCGTCCCCCTGCAGCTGCAGCACGAGCGAGCCGTCGAACTTGAGGCTGGCGGCGAGCATGAAGGCTGCAGCCGTCATCTCGCCCAGCATCCTTTTCACGGGCAGCGGCAGATTCTGGTTGCGCACCATGGATTCCCAGGCCTGGTCCATGTGCAGAACCTGGGCGCGGCAATTTTTCTTGGGGAAGAACAGTTTGAGAAGTTTGTCAGTCATAGTGTTTTACATCGGTTGTCCAGCCGGCTCGATAGCTTAGGGTATTGGTTCTAAGGAGTTTTTGCGATGTGAGCCGGCATTTTGTGTGATAGGCTGAAGCGGATTTTTGGCCGTAATCGAAAAGTCAGCATTTTAGCCAAGCACTGCAGGCGAGGCTAACGAAAGGGACATAAAGTGAAGCTTGATCTGCACATGCATTCGACGAGCAGCGACGGGGAACTGGATCCCGCCGAATTGATGCGGTTTGCCCGGCATCAGCGCGGGTTGGATCTTGTGGCTTTGACCGATCATGACACGCTCGGCGGCCTGCAGGCCGCTTCGGATGAAGCGGAAAAAGTCGGGCTTCGTTTCGTAAACGGCATTGAGATTTCCTCGCTCTGGGCCGGCCGGTGCATCCACATCGTGGGCCTGCAGATCGATCGGGAAAACGAAACCCTGGCACGGCTTGCCGGCGGCATTTCCGCTCAGCGCTCGGCAAGGGCGGTGAAAATTGCAGAAAAGCTCGAATCCCTCGGTTTTCCCAATTTGTACGGGAAGGCGCTCAAGTATGCCCGGAATCCGGCGATCATTTCACGCATGCACTTTGCTCAGGCACTGACATCCGAAGGACACGTCGAGCACTTGCAGCAGGCCTTTGACAAATATCTCGGAGACGGAATGCCGGCGTTTGTCCCAACGCTCTGGCCCGCGCTGGCAGACGCAGTCAGCGCCATCCGCGGTGCGGGAGGCGTTGCCGTTCTTGCGCATCCCGGCAGGTATCGCCTCACCGAACAATGGCAGTTCGACGGACTGATGGCCGATTTTCAGCAGGCTGGCGGTCAGGCCATTGAAGTTGTGAGCGGAAGCCAGAGTGCGCAGTACACGGGAATATGCCTGGCAGCGGCCGAGCGCTTTGGCTTTTATGCATCAAGCGGTTCGGATTTCCATAGCCGCCTGGGCAAAAGACCCCTGCCGGGCGCTCAGGGAGAGATGCCCGCAGGGGTGAAATCCGTGCTTGAGCTGCTCAAACTCTAGTGGCGCTTTTCCTCGCCGATCAGGTGCAGGCTGTCGTACTCCCGCTGGTTGCGCTGGTGCTTGATGATGACAAGCGACATGCACACGGCAACAAACAGGCCGAAAGTGATCATGGTTCCCTGCACTGAAAGTCCCGACTTGATGAGCAGTGCGTAGCCGCCCAGCATGGTGAGAATGGAAGTGTTCTCGTTGAAGTTCTGCACGGCAATGGACCGGCCGGCGCTCATCAGCACATGGCCGCGGTGCTGCAGCAGGGCGTTCATCGGCACGACGAAGAATCCGGCAAGCACGCCAACCAGAATCATGATGAGGCCGGCAATGATGATGCCGAAGCTGACGTTCAGGCCGAAGAGCGAAATGGATCCCGTGACAGTCTGGATGTCATAGAAGCTGGTGGCGGAAACAACCAACCCCATTGCCACGCCCATCGGCAGAACGGTGAGGGATTTCTTGAGCGGGATGAATACTGCGGCTCCGGCTGCGCCGAGCGCAACGCCGACGGAGACGACGGCCTGGAGAATTGCCCCTTGCGACAGATTCATGCCGAGATTCACTTCAGCCCATTTGAGGACGAGGAACTGAAGGACGGCTCCGGCACCCCAGAACAGCGTCGTGACGGAAAGCGAGATCTGACCCAGGCGATCCTTCCAGAGAATCGCGCAGGATTTGGCGAAGTTCCGGATGCTGTCGACGGGGCTGAAGGAGCTGCGCGGATAGCGGGCTCCCGTATCGGGAATCGCCAGATTGACGGCAGCGGCTGCTGCGTAGATGAAAACGATGACGGCAATGGCGGCTTCGGGATGCGAATTGATGCCGAGAGCATCAAGGGGGATGGAGTGAAGCACGACATCGGCGACCGACGGGTGGATGAGCACGCCGCCCAGCACCACGCCGAGAATGATGGAAACGACGGTGAGGCCCTCCATCCAGCCGTTTGCGATCACGAGTTTTTCAGCCGGAAGCAGTTCCGTGAGAATTCCGTACTTTGCCGGAGAGTACGCGGCAGCGCCTATGCCGACAACCGCATAGGACAGAAGCGGGTGCGAGCCGAAGAGCATCATCAGGCAGCCAATCACCTTGATTGCGTTGGTGATGAACATGACATGGCCTTTGGGCATCAGGTCGGCAAAGATTCCCACCCAGGCGGCGAGCAGCACGTAGCTGATGACGAAAAACAGTTTGAGCAGCGGCGTCATCCAGTCCGGCGCATTCAGGCTGGTGAGCAAAGCAATGGCTGCAATCAGCAGGGCGTTGTCAGCAAGGGACGACAGAAACTGGGCACTTAGGATCGTGTAAAAGCCACGCTTCATAATCAAAACTCTCGACAAATCTGCAAACCTTGGCAGTTTAGCGATTTTTCCATTGTGCAGAACCGGGCAGTGGGGGAAACTCGATGTCGCAAAGTCGGTTTTGGAGATTGAGGGTAGAGCAGATATGGCATGCCGCTTCTGCTCCGTGGCATGCGAATTCGTTTAGCATTTCGGCTCTGCCGCACAGGCATGTCCGTCAAATTGGTTTTATTAGAAGGCTAGACGATGACCAGACCCATAATCGTGACAATCCACAAGAAGGCTCTCCGGCACAATTTTCAAGTCGTTCGCAAGGCCGCGGGCGACCGTGCCGTCTGGGCCGTCGTCAAGGCAAATGCCTATGGGCATGGTCTGAGAAATGCCGTCGAGGCTTTTTCTGAAGCCGATGGCCTGGCTCTTTTGGAAGTCAGCGAGGCGGTTCGGGCCAGAGAGTGCGGCTGGACAAAGAGAATCTTGCTCCTTGAGGGCTTTTTCAGCCAGAAGGAGCTTCCCGAAATCGAGCAGCACGAGGTTGAGACGATCGTGCACAGTGCCTGGATGATTGATGTTCTCAAAAGGAACGCGCCGTTCAAGAATCTGCGCTGCCACATCAAGATCAATACGGGGATGAACAGGCTCGGCTTCCGGCCGGAAGAATACCAGGCGGTTGTCCGGGAACTCTCGGCAATAGCGGGGGTGACCGTATGCGGAGCCGTGACGCACTTTGCCAATGCGGAGCCGACCTATACGAAGGGTGGACCGGCAACGTTTGAAAAGCAGCTGGGCCGGATGAGTTCAATCGGCAGCACCCAGGGGGAGAAGTGCCTGGCAAATTCGGCGGCTACGCTCTTTCATCCTGAAGTCGGCGGAGACGCTGTGAGGGCTGGAGTCATCCTGTACGGCGCGAGCCCGGATTCAAATATTTCCGAGCGTGAACTTCATGTGCGCCCTGCAATGACTTTTTCGGCAAAGATCATTGCGATTCAGAATATCCAGGCGGGGGATGCCGTTGGCTATGGTTCGCGCTGGATCGCTTCGCGCCCGAGCCGCATCGCCGTGGTTGCCTGCGGGTATGCGGACGGATATCCGAGATCGATGCCGAACGGGGCTCCAACCTGGGTGGAGGGAAAGATTGCTCCCCTGGTCGGGGCAACCAGCATGGATATGCTTGAGATCGATGTGACGGATGTGCCTCAGGCGACGGTGGGAAGCATTGTCGAACTCTGGGGTGAACATATTCCCGTCAATCAGGTCGCAAAGCTTTGCGGCACGATTGGCTACGAGCTGCTTTGCGCCCTGGCTCCGCGCGTGAATGTGCGGGTGGACGAGGAGTAGCGCAATGGCCAAGGCCAAGACCAAAGTCCAGTACGTCTGCTCGGACTGCGGCGGCTCCAGCATCAAATGGCAGGGAAAGTGCCCGCATTGCGGAGCCTGGAACACCATGAAGGAGTTTCGCATCCCCGCTGGTGGTGCTGCCGAGCGTTTCGGATCGGATCGGCATCTGGCGCAGGGGCTCGTGCAGTCCTGCGAGGTTGTCGATCTCTCCGAGGTCGATGCCAGCGAATTGCCGCGGATCCCCACCGGATTCGAGGAGTTTGATCGCGTCATGGGGGGCGGACTGGTTCCTGGGGGAGTGAGCCTCATCGGCGGAGACCCCGGAATCGGCAAATCGACCTTGCTGCTGCAGGTGATGAGCCGGCTGGTGGCTCAGGGTCGCAGCGCGCTTTACGTATCGGGCGAAGAGTCGGCCGGACAGGTCGCCATGAGGGCAAAGCGTCTGGGCATTGCTCCCGAAGGCCTCAAGCTGATGAGCGAGATCGAGCTTGAAAAGATCGAGAAGGCTTTGCTTGAGGATGCACCGGAATTCATTGTCATCGACTCGATTCAGACGCTTTTCAGCAGTGCGCTGGAGAGTGCGCCGGGCAGCGTGACGCAGGTCCGGGAGTGTTCCGCTAGGCTGACCCGCCTGGCAAAGAGCGCGAATGTGACGCTGTTTTTCGTTGGACACGTCACCAAGGACGGCTCGCTTGCCGGGCCCAGAGTGCTGGAGCACATTGTCGATACGGTGCTGTACTTTGAAGGAGATCAGCACTCCAATTTCAGACTTGTCCGTGCCTTCAAGAATCGTTTTGGCGCCGTGAACGAGCTGGGTGTCTTTGCCATGACGGACCGCGGACTGCGCGGCATTTCAAATCCGTCGGCGATTTTTTTGTCCGAGCATCGGGAAGGCGTGCCAGGCAGCGTGGTGATGGTCACTCAGGAAGGCACACGGCCGCTGCTTGTGGAGGTGCAGGCCCTTGTCGACGGGACGCATCTGCCCTCGCCCAAGCGGCTGTGCGTGGGGCTTGATGCCCAGCGGCTTGCGATGCTTCTGGCGGTTTTGCACAGGCATGCGGGCATGAGCTGCTTTGACCAGGATGTCTTTGTCAATGCGGTCGGAGGCGTGAAAATCAATGAGCCGGCCAGTGATCTGGCGGTTTTGCTCGCCGTGTGCAGTTCCATTGCTGACAGGGCGATGCCAAAGGGGCTTGTGGTCTTCGGAGAGGTGGGGCTGGCTGGCGAGATTCGTCCCGCTCCTAGAGGGCAGGAAAGGCTCAGGGAGGCAGCAAAACTGGGTTTTTCCATTGCAGTGATTCCCCGGGCTAATGCGCCGAAAACTCCTATTGAAGGACTTGAAATCATTGCTGTTGACCGCATTACCGATGCCTTGGCCGCTGTTCGCGAACGCTCGGCGTAGCGCTCGAAAAGGCAAACGGGTGCTCTGCTAAAATGCGAAACTCTTTTGAGACGACAGGATTCAAACCGCTATGAAAATTACGAAACTGCTTTCTCCGGAATCCGCTCCGGCCCAAACGCTGCTAGCACGCGCTGACAAGATTGTCCTGACATACGCTGATCGCCTGCAGTTGCCCCAGACCTTTGAAACGGTTGCAGGCAAGAAGCTGGAAAATTCGCTTGGAGAAACCCGGCCGCTGGAAGTGGGGGACGTTCTGGTTGATGAACGCGGACATTTCTACGTCATCCAGGCTGGCGTCGAGACAATCCTTAAGGTAACCGGTGACATGGATCTGATGCAGCAGGCCGTCTATGCCCTGACGGCACGCGGCATTCGTGTTGCTCAGGCCGAAGGCGGCTTTGCTCTTCCACTCAATGCTCAGCTCAAGGAGTTGCTCAAGAGCGTCGGGCTGACCGTCGAAGAGGTTGAGTCTGCCTTTGAACCCGTGCCGCTTCCTCGCCGGCATGGAGGCTGCGGCTGTGGCTGTGGTTGCGGAGGTCATCATCACCATGACCACGGTGAAGGCGAGTGCGGTTGCGGTCATCATCACCACGATCATGAGGAAGGCGAGTGCTGTTGCGGACACCATCACCATGACCACGGGGAAGGCGAGTGCGATTGCGGCCACCATCATGACCACGCGGAAGGCGAATGTGGCTGCGGGCATCATCACCACGATCACGAAGAAGGCGAGTGCTGCTGCGGCCACCATCATCATGACCAAGGGGACGGTGAGTGCGGTTGCGGGCACCATCATGATCACAAGGAAGGTGAATGCGGCTGCGGTCATCACCATGATCATGAGGGCAAGGGTGAGAACCACGAGAAGCATTAATGCTTTTTTGCCATTTGCTAGAATGCGCACCCTGACCTGAAAGGGGCAGGGTGCAGGCGCGGGAGTGGCGAAATTGGTAGACGCACCAGGTTTAGGTCCTGACGCTGATAAGGCGTGTCGGTTCAAGTCCGGCCTCCCGCACCAACCGTTGACAGACGCAAAAATCGGAAGCTTCGAGATTCGACAGGATTTCGGAGCTTTTTTGTTTCCTGAAGAGCGGCGGTTCGAGCAGAGTGTCCGGTGCTGCTTTTGCTGTGTCGGCTCGGAGGCTTTGCACTGCCAGGACTTGATATATCTTTTTTTGCTGGACTGTTGAGCAAAAACCGCTCTCCTCTAGGGGCAAAGATGATCGTGTCTTTGGCTCTGACATAGAATAAACCCCATTGGATATTGACGTTGAGGGCACTGTCATGATGCAGAATCGATCCTCCCTAGTCCGGGCCAGATGCCTGCGAGCTTCTCTGATTTTTTCCCTGTCGTGTCTAGGAGCGCTTCCGGCAAGTGCGTCGGATGCCTTCCGCATCTGGGGCATCAGCAATCCCGCCATTGATTCCTGGCAGCAAGGGCTGACGCTATCCCTGAATATGGACGCCGGGCGCTGCAAGCAGCTTTACGGCAACAAGTGGTACGCGGGGTGCGCCGCACCCGCCCCCGGCATTGAGGGGCAGATAGCGGAAGTTGCCATGAATCCCCGCGCTGAAGGCGTATGGCGCTGGGTGTCTCCGACAACGCTCAGGTTCTACCCGAAGACTTCGCTCTCTCCGAAGACCAGATATCAGCTTTCGCTGGCATCCCTGCCGATGTCTGACCGGATCAAGGTTGCAAAGGAAGTTTCGTACACCACCCAGCCTCAGGCCGTTCGGATTGCCAGGGAAACGCTTTGGATCGATCCGTCGAAGAAGGGGGCTCACGCCATATCCGTACCGCTTCGCTTCATCTGGCCGGTCAACAAGGCTGCGATGCAAAAGCGGATCCATCTGGAGCCTGTGTCCAAGAGCAGCGGCCTGACATTGTCCGAGCCGACCTTTGTCTGGAATGAGACTGCCGATGAGGTGGTCGTCAGTGCAAATATCCTTTCTCTTCCCAAGCGCAATGCCGAAGCGCAGATCCGCGTGGACGGAGTGCCGCGCTTTAGCTGGCAGGATGGCGAGCGAGCCATAGAGGGCAGCGCGAAGGGAGCGGCTCCGAAGGCTGTGTCCCGGATGGCTGTCACGGGCACGGATAGCTTGATGAATGTGACTTCAATGAAGATTGAAAGCGCATACAGCGACTCGCTTGCCCGAGAATATGTTCTGGAGGTGAAGACCACGCTCCTGGTCAAGCCCCAGGAAGTGCTCAACAATCTTGATCTGCTGATTCTGCCGCTCAAGGCGGAGGAAAAGGGATCAAGGGCGACACGCTGGTCGGTGATGCCGGCCATTGCAGCCAAGGACCTGGAGAGGGCCCAGAAAATCACGGGAGAACTTCTGCAGCCCGGAGAGGAACTCACGACGGTGACGCGGATCAAGGTGCCAGTTCCCGCTGGCAGAGGTCTGCTTGCAGCCATGAAGCCATCCCTCACATCGGATAGCGGGCTCAGGCTGAACCGGGTGCGTCGCTTCATTCTGGATGTGCCCCAGGACAGGCCGGAACTCAACTTCCTGCAGCCCGGACACGTTCTTCCGCTTTCTGCCCAGCAAAGCGTGGACATCCACACGCTTGGGCTGACGCGGGTCAAGTGGCGGCTTGAGAAGGTAAAGGCTCCGTTCCTTGCCCTTCTTGCCCAGAACACGACCTTTGAAGACCAGTACTCCGAGCTGGATACCATGAGCACGGCCTCCGAGGGCGTCATCGATCTGCCAAAGCAAAAATCCGGCGAGCCGCTGTTCACATCGCTGCCTCTGGCTAAGATGGCTCAGACTGCCGGGCCTGTTCACGGCGTGATGCGTCTGACTGTTTCCGGATTCAAGGGCGAAGAGCAGCAGGTTCAGTCGAGCAAGATCATTCTCGTCACGGATCTGGGACTCATCGCAAAAACCGCGGCTGACGGCGCGATGACCGTGTTTACTGAAAAGCTTTCGACAGGGACGGGGGCTTCCGGAGTGCAGGTACAGGTTCTTGGCGCCAACGGCACTCCGGTTTGCGAGAGCCGCAGCGATGCGCAGGGCCGTGCCGATCTGCCGTCGCTTTTTGGCCTTGACAGGGAAAAGCGTCCCGTGGCCGTCGTGGCTGTTCAGGGCGATGACATTGCCTGGCTGCCGCTTGTAGACGGTGCAAGGACGGTTGACTACAGCGGTTTTGCAACCGGGGGGCTGCACGCTTCCCAGAACGGAATCAACGCCTCCGTCTACAGCCAGAGCGGAGTTTTCATGCCGGGTTCGGAACTCAACTTCGGTTATGTGATCCGGCACCAGGACTGGAAGAAGCTTCCCGACAATCTGCCTCTGAAGGCGACTCTGTACGATCCTGCCGGGCTCAAGGTGCTTGAGGAGAATCTGACTGTTTCCTCGGACGGTCTCGGCACGGTTCGCTGGAAGTCTCAGCCCGAATCGCGCACGGGCATGTATCGGCTTGATCTCTCGTTCGCTTCCGGCAAGAACGACTCGGTCGTGATCGGCAGCGCGTTTGCCCGCCTTGAGGAATTCCAGCCCGACACGCTCGCCATGAAGGCGTCGGTCAAGGGCGGCATGCCCAAGGGGTGGCTGCGTGTCGCTCCCGGCCAGAACCATCAGGTTGCCGTGCATCTGGACAACCTGTACGGCGAGCCGGCCGCGCAGAATCGCGTGACGGCAGAGCTCAGGGTTTCGCCCTCAAGGCTTTCGTTTGCCGAATTTTCCGATTACACCTTTGCCGATGAGTCGGTGCGGGACGGGAACGAGCGCACGCTCACTCTGGCCGATTCCAGCACCAACGCAAAGGGCGAAGTGAATTTCGCCCTGCCGCTTGACCAGATGGTGCAGTCGACGAGTTCGGCCCAGGTCAACCTCGAGGGCTTTGAAAAGACGGGCGGCAGAGCGGTTTCCAGGACCGTTCGGATGCTGGTCTCGCCCCGGGATGTGGTTCTGGGCTACAAGCCTGAGGGTGAGGCAAACAATCTGGAGTACGTCGGACAAAATGCCAAGGCAGGGCTTCGGTTCCTGGTGCTTGACAACAATCTTGAGTCCGTCAGCGTCAGCAAGGCAAGGGTGACTCTTTCTGCCAGGCGCTACGTCAATACCCTGGTCAGCGATACCCGGGGGAACTTCCGGTATGAGTCCGCTCCGGTTGATTCGGACATCTCGAGCTCTGCGCTTGACATCGAAAAGGGCGGAACCGTCTGGAAGATGCCGACATCCGTGCCTGGCGAATATCTGGTGACGGTGCGCAGAAGCGATGGACAGCTTCTGGCTTCCATTCCGTTTACCGTCGCCGGCAACCTTCTCGCAAAGCCGGGACAGGAACCGGTGCTTGCCAACGGAGAACTTCGCCTGCGGCTTGACAAGTCTGCATACAAGGCTGCTCAGTCCATCCAGTTCCGACTCAGCTCTCCCTTTGCCGGCACGGCGCTTGCAACGATCGAGCGGGACAGCGTCGTGACGCATGCCTGGTTCAAGGTCAACCCCGGAGAAAATGTCCACTCGATCCGGATTCCCGAAGGGTTCGAGGGCAAGGGGTACGTCAATGTGTCGCTCATGCGCTCGCCTGATTCCGAAGCGCTCTACATGAAACCGTACGCGTTTGCCGCTGCGCCCTTTACGGCAGCGGTGGAAAAGCGGGCGCTGCGAGTCAATGTTCAGTCGCCCGAGAGCGTGCTTCCGGGGCAGGAGCTTGCCGTCCGCGTCAAGGCCGATCGCGATGCCCGCGTCCAGCTTTTCGCCGTGGATGAGGGGGTGCTGCAGCTCACCGGATACAGGACGCCTGATCCGCTTGCTGATCTGCTCGGAAACCGTGCGCTGGATGTGACCACGCGTCAGGCGATGGATCTGCTCATGCCGACGCATGAACGCATATCCGGAAGAATTCCGCATTTCGGCGGCGGCATGGATGCTGTCGGCGGCAGGTTCCTCAATCCCTTCCGCAGAAAGAGCGAACCGCCCTTTGCCTACTGGAGCGATCCGGTGAAGGCTGGTCCGAATGGTGCCGAGTTCAGAATTCCCGTTCCTGAATACTTCAACGGCAAGATGAGAATCATGGCTGTTGCCAGTGCTCCCGATGCCGCCATGGCGGCCGGCTCTGGCCAGACTTTTGCAACCGTTCGCGGTTCGATCATTCTCAAGCCGCAGCTGCCTCTGGTGGCCGCTCCCGGCGACGTGTTTGACGCCGCGGTTGTTGTTGCCAATACGGTCAAGGGCAGCGGTCCCAATGCAAAGGTCGATGTTGCGATCGAACTGCCGGAGAACCTGTCCCTGGTATCCGGAAAGCTGTCGCAGACTCTGACGATTGCCGAGGGCAAGGAAGCATCCGTGCCCTTTACCGTGACAGTGAAGGATGTTCTGGGAGACAGCCCGGTGCGGGTGAGTGCAAAGATTGCCGGCTCCGAGCAGTCGGTTGTCCGCACCCAGTCCCTGGCAGTGCGCCCGCTTGGTGCCCTGAAGAGAACGGAAACCGCCAAGGCGCTTGCTCAGGCGGCCGTGCCTCAGGCTCCAGGCACCTACGAGGTTGCGGCAGTGCGCTCGCTCTATCCCTATCAGGCAAAGACGGAACTTGCCGTGTCTCCGGCTCAGATTCTGGCGATCCGCTCGCTGATGGAAAAGCTTGACGCATACCCGTATGGCTGCACCGAGCAGATCATCAGCCGGGCTGTTCCCTATGTCGTGCTCTGGGATGCTCCGGAGCTCAGGGACAAGCTTGGGCTTTCGGATCCGAAGGCGAAGTTCGCCGAAAGAGCCAAGGAGGCGATCAGCCGCGCCGTCAGTGCAATCCGCGCCTCGAGCTCCGGCGGCACTGTGACGCTCTGGCCGGGACACTGGGGCAATGCGACCAGCTTTGTGACAGCGTATGCCGGGGACTTCTTCGTTCTCATGCGCGAACACGGCCTTGCCGTGCCCGAGGGACTTGCCGGATCAGTTCTGCAGGAGATGGAGTATGCGGCCGCCCGCACTCCGGCTAACCTGCAGGATGCCCGCTACAAGACCTATGCGGCCTGGGTGCTGCAGCGTGATGGCAGGATCATGACCGGGGCGTTCAATACGATCGAGTCCTGGTTCAAGCGCAATGCCAGAAACTGGGAGAAGGACATCGTGAGCGCCATGATGGCTGACGGATTCAGGCGCCTGAGGCTGACAAGAAGAGCCGCCGAGCGCATGCCCGCGGCGATCCAGCCGACGAGCGACCAGTTTGTGACGAGCGGCATGGCAAGGGCTGTGTTTGTTCTTGCCCAGAAGGGCGTTGCTCCGGACAAGGCGGTCGATGTGCAGGTTCAGCAGGGGCTGCTCGATTCGGCCTTCAGCCAGGGCGCTTCGACGATCGACCAGGCCATGGCGGCAAGGGCGCTCGTTGAGCTTGCCCAGGCTGACGCAGCTCGAGCCGACAACTTTGCCATTGCCTGCACGCAGGGCTCGGCAACCGGTGGCATCAAGATCCGCGAAGGCATGATGAATGCCCTGAGCGCACCGGGGTGCACGCGATTTGCCGTCAAGGGCGAGGGCAGTCCCGACGGACTCTGGCTGCATCTTGTTCAGGAGGGCTACGACAAGGGCCAGGTCTCTCTCTCTGCCAATGGCATGGAAGTGAGCCGCGAGTACTTCAACTCCACGGGAGCCAGCACGCAAAGCGCAAGGCTCGGGGACATGCTCACGGTGCGCGTCTGCGCCAGGGCGCCCGGAGCAACCGTTCCCAATGCCGTGGTGACCGACATGCTGCCAGGCGGTCTTGAGGCCGTCCTCGAGAAGGACGGATCCGTGCCTGCGGCAGAAGGACTTCTGCGGTTTGAACGCAGGGAGGATCGGGTGATCTTCTTTGCCGAACTCAAGCCTGAAGAGCGCTGCTTCAGCTACAAGGCTCGGGCGACGACCCGCGGCACTTTCGGCCTGCCGGCTGTTCAGGCTGAAGACATGTATCGGCCGACAGTGAATGCGACGGCAGGATCTGGACGGCTGCAGGTGAAGTGACCGGCATAGCGTCCAGACTGGGGGCGTGTCCGCAATGGGCACGCCCTTTGTTGCGGCTGGCGGCGGGGGTGCTGCTTGCCGCGTTCCTCTTTTGGGGATGGCTTTCGCTCGCTGAATGCCCGGATCCCCTTGCCGGGAAGAGCTTCTCAACGGTTGTGTTCGACAGGGACGGCGGTCTGATCCGCGTTGCCCTCACCGATGACGACAAGTACCGGATCAGAATGCCGCTCTCGGAGGTGCCGCCCGAAGCGCTGCAGGCCGTGGTTGCCTACGAGGACCGGTGGTTCTGGCATCACCTCGGGGTGAATCCCTTTTCCATCATGCGGGCTGCTGCGGGGACCGTTTTCGGTCATCGCAGGCTGGGAGCCTCGACCCTGACGATGCAGGTCGCGAGACTCGCATATCGGCTGCGCACCAATACGGTGGGCGGCAAGTTGCGCCAGATGTACCTGGCGCTGCTTCTGGAGCGGCATTTCTCCAAGGAGCGGATTTTGGAGGCGTACTTCAATCTGGCTCCCTATGGCGGCAACATTGAGGGGCTGGCCGCCGCTGCGAGAGTGTATTTTCACAAGTCTCCTGCCGCGCTCAGCCTGTCCGAATCCGAAGCCCTGATGCTGGTGCCGCAAAACCCGGCGGCGCGCCGTCCGTCCGAAGCGAATCCCGCATTTCACGAGGCGGCGCATCGCTACTGGCATCACCGCAGGACGGAATCGGCTCCGCTGCGTGTCCATTCGGAACGCGCCCTGCCGTTCGAGGTTCCCCACCTGTCGCAGGAAATTGTGCAGGGGCCCATGCGGGGCAGGGCGGTTCATACGTTCATCAGCAGACCGCAGCAGAAAATGCTCGAGGAGCGGCTGAGGCGGTTTTCCCGCAGGGGTGACCGCTTCGGGCTGAAAAACGCCGCCGCAATGCTGCTTCACTGGCCAACGATGCGGGTCACCGCTCTGGCCGGATCGGCTGATTTTCTGAACAGTTCCATCAGCGGCCAGATTGACGGCACGCGAGCAAAGAGGTCGCCGGGCTCAACGCTCAAGCCCCTCATCTACGCGCTCGCGCTGCAGCAGGGGCTGATTCATCCCCAGAGCGTTCTGCTCGATACCCCGAAGAGCTTTGCAGGGTACGATCCGGAGAATTTCGACCGTTCCTTCCGCGGACCGCTGCCGGCGCATGAGGCGCTTCGGTCAAGCCGCAATGTGCCGGCGCTTTTTCTGGCCAACCGGCTGGTGCGTCCCGATCTCTACGGCTTGCTGCAAAGTGCCGGCGTGCCGCTTGACTACTCCCGTGAGCATTACGGACTCGCGCTGGCGCTGGGCGGGGCGGAGATCAGCATGCGCGATCTTGTCCGGCTTTATGCCATGCTGGCCAACGGAGGCGTGCTGCGGGATCTCGCGCTCTTTGAAGAGCAGGCCGCATCCGCCCCCAGGCAGCTGCTCACGCCCGAGGCCGGCTTTGTCGTGTTGTCGATGCTGGGGGACGATCAGGCGGGCAATTCGGTTCCCGGAGCCGATGGAACGCAGGTTCGGATGCGGGTGAAAACGGGGACGTCAAATGGTTTTCGCGATGCCTGGGCTTGCGGCATCATCGGGGAATATGTCCTTGCCGTGTGGGTTGGAAACTTTGACAATACGGCCAACCCGCTGCTCGTCGGCGCACAGGCTGCGCTGCCGCTCTGGCGGGAGATTTCCCGTGCGCTTGCGGCGCTGGAACCCCTGAGAGATCACTTCGAGCAGGCGCCCGGCACGCTCAATGTGGAGCGGATCGAGGTTTGCAGGCAGACCGGAGACCTGGATACTTCCCTGTGCAGCGATAGAACCCGGACATGGTTCATCCCCGGGGTAAGCCCCGTGAAGCCTTCCGGCGTGTACAGAAGGATCGACATTGTCATCGAGAGCGGACTGCGCGCCTGCATGCCCGAGCAAGGCAGGACGCAAAGCATCGTCTGGGAAGTCTGGCCGAGCGATCTGGAGCGCATGTTCGCACTGGCGGGCATTGTCAAACCTCCGCCTCCGGAGTTTGAGCCGGCCTGCCGGCCTGAGCCCGTTCCCGGACGCAAGCTTCAGATCCAGCTTCCGAAGAAGGGACTGGTTTTCTATGCCAGCCTCGCTTCCGGAGCGAAGACCGAGGTGGCCCTGCAGGCCGAGTCGGACAGCGCAGCAGGGAAACTGTCCTGGTTTGTGGACGGCAGCTTTGTCGGGGCCTGCGCTCCCGGCCAGACCATCAGCGTGAAGGTTGCTCCGGGACGCTATCACGTTCTGGTGAGTGACGAGTCGCGGGTGACGGCAAGCCGGGTGATCACGGTGAAGGCAGTGCCTTAGCCAGACTGCCGGCTACTCGAGCTGTCCCTCGGTCTGCCTTGGGACGATTTGGGTGTCGAACTGCATCTGGGGCATGCCGATGGGTTCGGGTTCGAATTTGTCGCCATCGGAGGAAAAGTCCAGATTGACTCCGTCAGCCGGGGGCACGAGAGCAGCATCAATTTTTGCACCGCAGAGCACCAGAATGGTTCGGGCAAGCACCTCGAACAGATTGCGCTGGCGCTGACGATCCCGGGCATACGGTTCGATCGCACTCATGACCAGGCTGGGAATTCCCATGGCGCAGGCCGACAGGGCGTCCGAAGAGACGAATGCCGTGCTCAGGAACGCATCCTCGGGCAGGTGCTTCCCGTGGGCGGTTCTCCAGGCTGACAGAACTGTTCCGAGGTTCGAAGAGGCAACGCCGGGCGCAGTCTTTCCGACAGGCCTTCTGCGGAGCTGAAAACTCGCCGAATTCTGCTGGTTTCGCTCTGACAGGACTTGCGATGCCCGCTCGAAGATTCGCTCGGATGCTAAATCCATGGCGGCTTCATCGCGTGATTTCACGCGAACGGAGAGCAGGCAGTGGGGCTTGACATGCGCCAGAAGCGTGCGCGAGCACGAAACCTCGGAGAGCGTCGTTTGCGTGTACGGGGCGGTTTTCGGACTGAGCACATCTTGCGACAGGGCAAAAAGCGCATCGCGCACGGCGTGCAGGGTTGCCCCGGCATTTGCCTGAGAGTCGGTTGCATCCCAGGTCAGGCCTCGGGACGAGAGCTGGATGTCAAAGACCCTTTCGCCCATGAAGTTGCCAAAGACCTGCGGGGAGTTTCCCTCAATCCGCAGGAGCGCGGAAAACCTGTGGTGCGTCCTGCCGGCGGGTTGGGTGGCGGCGAGCAGCTCGGCAAGGCCGGATTCATTGCTGCCAGAGCAAAACCAGACGGGGCGGACGGTGTCCAGGCGAAATCTCTGCAGATTGCGGGCAAGGGCGAAAATGGCGGCGGTATTGGCTGCTTGCCCGGTCTGCAGCGTGCTGAAGACGAGCAGGGGATCGGAAGCTTGCGGCGAGGGGATGCCGTGGCGGACGCAGACGCTGCGTCTGATCACGGGATCGCTCTTGCGCACATTTTCCGAACTGATGATGTTCTCGGGCTCAAAGCCAAGTTCAATGAGGCTGGCCTTGAGCAGCCTGGCGGCCTGCAGGGGGTTCTCCGGAGCCGAGCCGACGGCGGCTTCCAGTTTTTGCCGCCAGGTCCGGCAGTCGTCTGCCTTGAGAGAATCCAGAAATGTCCGGGCAGTGGGCAGCGCTGTCAGGTACTCGGCGGACTGAGCCTGACTGCGCGTCTGCTTCGGAACCCAGGATGCCGTGGGCAGCGGGCTCTCCAGTGCGCAGGCCAGCGAGCAGACGCCGGCAGTTGCCAGAAGCAGAGCAAGTTTCAGAGAAGTGTTCATCAGTTCAGCGTAGTCGTATTAGGAGCCACGGCAAGATCCTCCGCCCACCCATGCATTTCGACGGTCAGAGCTGCGGTTGCATGGGTTTTCAGTCCGGGACAGGCAGCAAAAAGTTTTTCAGAGATGAAGACGGGCATGAAAGCGGCACCGGTATTCTGCCTGACAACAGGATGCACCTTGAGCATCGCAAAATCGATTCCGGCAATCTGGCAGACATGATGCCGGATCCCAAGAATTTCAGAGGTGAACCGGGCGCGGCCGTGTTCGAAGTCGAAAACGAGCTGCTCGCAGCCTGCTCCAAGGGGGGATTCGTTGGCCTTGATGCCAGGAATGGAAGGATCGACAATGTGCAGCGACTCGCAAAGGGCGTAGAGCTTGAACCGGTATGTTTCGCCCACCAGATAGGCTTTGCTCATCAGGGGCCACAGAGGATCGAAGAAACTCACGGATTGATAATCGTCGTCAAATGTTCTGTAGCCAGCCACCAGTACGGCTCCGGCAAGCTCATCATTGGCAAAGGCCATGCGCACAACTGCGATGCATTCAATGCCGGTTTCAAAAAACGGATACAGGCAGCCCAGGCTCCATTGTGCCGGAGATGCGTACTTCGAGCTGGCAATCAGCAGTTCAGCCTTGAGCTTGCGCCTACTGCTCTCATCGCCGTCAAATTTTGTCAGGCGCAGCCTTGTGTCTTGCTCAACCGGATGAACCTGCGAGTATCCATAGGCAAAGGGAGAGGAATTTTCCGTGAGGAATCTGATCTGAGACATGAACCGCTCTGAGATGGCCTCTTTGGAATCCGAGTCAAGTTCCTGGACAAACGAACCGTGCATGAGACTCTGCCCCTCGAGTCTGGCTGTGCGGTTTTCCAGCGGCAGTTTGACGTTGGGTTCGGAAATGCCGAGTGCCTTCCAGACATCAAAAAGAGGGGCCAGCTTTCTTTCTTCCGCAGTCATGCGCATGGAGAGCTGGGAGAGGATGAAGGCCGACTCCTGATCGCACAGCGTATCCCTGGTGCGCTTTAATAGGGCGTAGGCGATCAGGTTGGTGTCCTGCTTGGGTTTGTCCATGTCAAAAAGATAGAAAAGGGCGGTCATCAGGATGACTTCTGGATCTCCTTCTTCGATTCCTTTCATGAACAGTTCCCGGCGCCAGCTGCCTGATTGGGTGAAAAAGTCCGTTCCGGCACGCATGAACCCAGCGTACCAGTATGTGGCAGGAATGAAATTGCGATCCCGGCAGTGTCTCAGGATCTCTGCCGCGCGCTCAGGGTCGGCCTGCACGCCAATCCCAAGAGCCAGACACTTGGCCAGATCGTAAACCGCCGGGTCCAGCCCTCTGGCCAGCGAATTTGCCAGAAGATACACGGCCAGGGCCTGCGAGTAGGCTCGGGCTCCCGGAGGGCTTTGGGGAGCAGCGCCTTCGAGCAGCTTCATTGCGTAGTGGTATGTTGCCTTTGCGTTGCCGAGCTTCAGGGCAGCCGTTTCGAACAGGGACTCCCGATAATCTTCAGGCATCTGCTCGAGCATGTTTCCGCTTACGTAGGCCAGCTCGGCAACTGTAGGGAAGTCCCTTTCATCGATAAACCGGGCAAGCCTCTGAGCCGTGTCCCGACTGGTGCGCTCGCCGGGGTGCTCCACACTGTTTTTGAGAGAAAGCATGCACAGGGCGGTCGCTGCTTTCCTGTTTCCCCGGCTTGCCGCATTTTCAAGCATGGCAAGGCGGTCTTCCACCGATTTATGCCTGCAGGCGCTTAGCGTGAGCCGCACAAGAGCGTTTGTATCGCCGTCGTGCGCCATCCGGCGCAACTCTCGGTTGCGACGGCCGTAAGGCAGGTTGTCAAGCTCGAGGCTAATGTGCTTGAACATGCGATCGGCCCAAGCTTGCTTCCTGTTCGTGAAATTCCCGGCAAGGAACATGCCGGTGATGGTGACATATTGCCCGCTTTTGATATGGCTGTCTTTATAAAGGGTGCTCGAAGCGATCACCGAGATTCTTTCAGAGGCTACTTTGCAGACCAGTATCACCAGCGGGAGATCCGGCAGGGATTGCATCTTGCAGAACAGAGCCTTGATGCGCGTGACGGAGGCGGGCCAGTCCTCTGCCTGGACCTGTTCAATTGACCCGGAGTCCTTGTCCGCCCCGGGGGTGATCGTATGGGCCCAGAAGGCAATGGTCGCGTGATATTTCCGGGAAAGCCTCAGCCTGTCGGCCTGCAGCGCCCAGCTTGTGCAAAGGGCGCGGATGGGCTGGCTTCCCAGGTCTTTGATGCGCAGATTCAGATAGGCCCAGTCAAAAGTCGGGCTGACCTCTGCCGAGACGATGGAAACGGGGAATTTTTGGGATTCGCAAAAAACAGCGGGGAAGGTGTTGAGCGGTGTTTTTTCGTTCGCAAGAGAATCTTCAGCCGATGTCTGAAGCAACGCGGCGGAATAGCCCGACAGTGAGACGGTCCCGCAATAGCGGACCTTGATTTTGGCAAACGGCCGAAGATTTGCAGAGGCAACCGGCATCTGGCTGCTTCCTGCCTCGGGGAGCCGGAATTCTTGCTCCGCTGTCCAGTCATCTTCGCAATACGGGTGAAGCGCCATGATTGGGTAGCTGAACGCGCCCGACAAGGCCTTGCTGCACGCATTTTTCGGCAGGAACCAGAAGAGCGGCGGCAGCGGTTCGGAACACAGCTTCACGGCTGCGCTGAGCGATGCCGGGTGTTTGCGCAGATGCTTGCGGTTGTATATGTCGAGCCCTTTTTCCTTGAGCTGGTCCGGAGTGCATTCGGATGCTTTTTGGGCATGGATGAGCGCGAGCGCAAAGAGATCCTTGACTTTGATGCTCTGTCCCAGTTTGAGCTGCGAGAGGGTTCGGATGAGTTTTTCCGGATAGAGGGAAAGCTTGAGTTTAGGGATGCCGATCAGCAGTTCCTCAATGATGCACAGGCCGGAATACTTCAATGAAATCGTCTTGTGCGCAAGCAAAAAGCGAAGATATCCGCCAGCGGGCGATCGCAGTTTCGTCCCGAGCATGTGATGCTGGTACAGGTCCAGGGAGCTCAGCCCGAGGATTGAGGACAGAACGGGATCCTTGCCCTGCGCGATGAAGCTTGCGCAAAGAATGAACTCGGTTGCAAAGCCCGGACGATTGGCGCAGGTTTCGTCAACGTAGATGACGCCCTGTTGCTGCACGAAGACGCAGCAGGGACGCGGGAATGCCGCCAGAACGGCGCGGATCACCAGGCGTGGAAAATTCTCATATCCGCGGATAAGAACCAGGGTGCCCGCCTCAATCATTCTGTCAATAGCGCTTCGGCCGATGTAGGTGGCAAGCAGATCGAGAACTCTTTCCCGAGACGGATCGAAAGGGGTTTGCGGAGGGTTCAGATTAAACCCGGGGACGTGAGAAATCAGAATGGACATCTTGCACCAGGAAAAAGCGACAGCAGCCAGCATGGAGCAAGGAAAAGGAATCGGCGGCAGTAGGCGAAAAACCCAAGAACCGTAGACCTTTTCCAAACGGGCGCAGTTTTGCGCCGGTCCGGCAGCGCTGCCAATGAATCCGTTCGTGGCGATTCATGTAATCTAGCACGCTTAAGGAAGTGTGAAACCTCCAGGCAAGCCCGACACTCGTCCTTTGCTGGATCAATCAGAGGAAAACTGCATCATGGACCCCGACTTTTCTCGCATTAAGCGTCTTCCGCCCTACGTCTTCAATATCACCGGCGAATTGAAAATGGCAGCCCGTAGGCGCGGTGAGGACATCATCGACTTTTCAATGGGCAATCCCGATGGCCCGACTCCCAAGAGAATCGTGGACAAGATGATCGAGGTTGCAAGCCGGGACAATACGCACGGCTATTCGGCAAGCCGGGGCATTCCTCGGCTGAGGAAGGCGATCTGCAACTGGTACAAGAGAAAGTTCGATGTTTATCTTGATCCGGACAAGGAAGCGATTGTGACAATCGGTTCGAAGGAAGGAATCGCACATCTGATGCTTGCCTGCACTGATCGGGGCGACACGGTTCTCGTGCCCAATCCGTCCTATCCGATCCATATCTATGGCGCGATCATTGCGGGCGCCGACGTGCGCAGCGTCAAAATGGTTCCGGGCGTGGATTTTCTTGCTGAACTTGAACGGGCAATCATTGAAACGGTGCCTCGGCCTAAGATGATGATCTGCGCGTTCCCGTCCAATCCGACGGCAATGTGCGTTGAGCTGGATTTCTTTGAGAAGCTGGTTGCACTCGGCAAAAAATACGGGGTATGGATCGTTCACGATCTTGCCTATGCCGACATCTGCTTTGACGATTACAAGGCTCCTTCCATCATGCAGGTCGAGGGCGCCAAGGAGGTGGCCGTTGAGTTCTTCACGATGAGCAAGAGCTACAACATGGCCGGCTGGCGCATCGGCTTCATGGTCGGCAACCAGCATCTGGTGCACGCTCTCACTCGGATCAAGAGCTATCACGACTACGGAACCTTTACCCCTCTGCAGGTAGCCGCCATTGAAGCGCTTGAGGGGGATCAGAGCTGCGTTGAAGAATTCCGCATGAAGTACCAGAAGAGACGGGATCTGCTGGTCAAGGAGCTCAATGCTATTGGCTGGCCCGTCGAAAGCCCCAAGGCATCCATGTACATTTGGGCACGGATTCCGGAACCTTACCGCCATCTGGGGTCGGTTGAATTCAGCAAGATGCTGCTCGAAAAAGCCAAGGTTGCCGTGAGCCCCGGCGTGGGCTTTGGCGAATATGGCGATGAGTATGTCCGCATTGCCATGATCGAGAACGAATACCGCACGCGGCAGGCGATTCACGGAATCAAGCAGATGTTCCGCAAGGACGGCCTGATCAATCCGGACCTCGTGCAACAGAAGACAAACGAGTGATTTTGCTTGAAGGAGAATACGCATGAACGCAGTCAAAATCGGTTTGGCAGGAATCGGAACCGTGGGCGGGGGAACCTATGAGGTTCTTCAGCGCAACGCCGATCTGCTGGTTCGCCGTGCGGGAGCCCCCATTCAGGTCAAGCGCGTTGTGTGCCGCCAGCTTGACAAGGCGCGCCATCTTGTGGGCAAGAACGTCGAGGTGAGCGGAGACTGGCACTCGATCACCGACGATCCTGAAATCGCCATTGCCGTTGAACTGATGGGCGGCATTGAGCCCGCCCGCTCCTTCGTGCTTGCGGCCATTGAGTCCGGCAAGCACGTGGTGACGGCAAACAAGGCTCTGCTCGCAAAGCATGGCAATGAAATTTTCGAGGCTGCCGAGCGCAAGGGCGTGATCGTGGCCTTTGAGGCGGCTGTCGCCGGCGGCATCCCGATCATCAAGGCGCTGCGTGAAGGCCTTGCCGCAAACCGCGTCGAATGGATTGCCGGCATCATCAATGGAACCAGCAATTACATTTTGTCGACGATGCGCGACGAGGGGATTACGTTTGCCGAGGCTCTGGGGCGGGCGCAGAAGCTTGGCTATGCCGAGGCCGACCCGACGTTTGACATTGAGGGCATTGACGCCGCGCACAAGCTCACGCTGCTTTCCGCCATAGCGTTCGGCACGCCGGTCAATTTCGATGCGGCGCATGTCGAAGGCATCAGCACCCTGTCGGCTTCGGACATCAAATACGCGGAACAGTTCGGCTACCGCATCAAGCTGCTCGGCATCACCAAGCGTCGGGAAAACGACGGAGTCGAGCTGCGCGTCCACCCGACCCTTGTGCCCAAGCGCCGTCTGATCGCCAATGTCGAGGGCGTCATGAATGCCGTGCTTGTCAAGGGGGACGCTGTCGGACATTCCCTGTACTACGGGCGCGGCGCGGGAGCCCAGCCGACCGCCTCTGCGGTCATTGCAGACCTTGTGGATGTGGTGCGCATGCTTGGAGCCGCCAAGGAGCACCAGGTACCGGTTCTTGGCGCTCGTGTGAGCTACATGGAAAGGCCCAACTGGCTTCACATGGACGAGACGGTGAGTTCGTACTACCTGCGCATCGCCGTGGCGGACAAGCCCGGCGTGCTTGCCGTCATTGCAGGCGTGCTCGGGGACAACAATATTTCAATCGAGACGCTGATCCAGCGCGAAGCCGAGGCGGGAGAGGATCAGACCGACATCGTCATGCTGACCCATACCGCCAAGGAGGGAGATGTCAGACGCGCCATCTCCGTGCTTGAAGCAAACGACCTTGTCAAGAGCAGAATCGTCATGCTTCGCAAGGAAGACCTCGAGTAGTCATTGCAGGGAGAAGGAACACCATCATGGCTGTCAATTACGTTTCGACCCGCGGCGAGAATACCGGCGCCACCTACAGTTCCATTGTGCTCAAGGGGCTGGCGGCGGACGGCGGGCTTTTCCTGCCTGAAGCCTACCCGCAGGTGAGTGCCCGGCAGCTGGAGTCCTGGCGTTCCCTGTCCTACGCCGACCTGGCGTTCGAGGTGCTCCAGCTTTTTGCCGATGACATCCCGCCGGAGGATCTGAAGGCGCTCTGCCGCAAGACCTACCGCAAAGAGGTGTATTGCTGCGGCAGGCGCGGAGAGGATTTTTCCAGAATCACTCCCGTCAAGTGGCTCTCCGGGAAATATGACGGGATCGGCATTCTTGAACTGTCCAATGGTCCGACTCTGGCCTTCAAGGACATGGCTATGCAGTTCCTTGGCGCGCTTTTCGAGTATCTGCTTGACAGGCAGGGGGGCGAGCTCAACATCCTCGGAGCCACTTCCGGAGATACGGGCAGCGCTGCTGAATACGCCATGCGCGGCAGGAAAGGAATCCGTGTCTTCATGCTCTCGCCGCACGGGCGCATGAGTGATTTTCAGCGCGCCCAGATGTATTCCCTCAAAGACGAGAACATCTTCAATATTGCCGTGCAGGGGGCGTTTGACGATGCCCAGGACATCGTCAAGGCGGTGAGCAACGATCATGCGTACAAGCAGGCACATTCGATCGGAACGGTCAATTCGATCAACTGGGCCAGAATCGGCGCTCAGGTTGTCTACTATTTCCGCGGCTGGCTGGAGGCGAGTTCGGCCTCTGGCGAGGAGGTCGACTTTACGGTTCCGTCCGGCAATTTCGGAGACATTTTTGCCGGGTGGATCGCCAAGCAGATGGGCCTGCCCGTCGGGCGCCTGGTTGTTGCAACCAATGAGAATGACGTTCTTGACGAGTTTTTCCGGACCGGTGTTTACCGTGTCCGCGACCGAGCGCACACCTACGTGACGAGTTCTCCGTCGATGGACATTTCCAAGGCGTCCAACTTTGAGCGCTATGTGAGCGACATTGTCGGGCGCGATGCCGGACGCGTGCGGGCCCTCTGGAACGATGTGGCTGAAAAAGGACAGTTCCAGCTCACGGCGCAGGAGTTTGATCTGGTCAGGAAGTCAGGGTTTGAATCGGGCAAGAGCACGCATGCAGACCGCCTCGCCACCATTCGTGCGCTATGGGCCGACCAGAAGGTGATGATCGATCCGCACACGGCTGACGGGCTCAAGGTTGCCATGGAGCACAAGCGTCCCGGCGTGAAGATGCTGACGCTTGAAACGGCTCTGCCCGCCAAGTTCGAGGAAACGATTCGCGAGGCCATCGGGGAGAAGCCGGAGATTCCTGCCTCCTACGAGGGGATTGAGAGCAAGCCCCAGTTCGTGACCGTGATGCCTGCGGATGCTCAGAGAGTCAAGCGGTTTTTGAGCGAACACGTGCAATGAGGCATTCGCCGGGGCATGGTGCGGAAGAGAAAAACTGAGAATTTGTCTTTCGGACTTGCTTTTTTGCCAAAGTCCTATAGAATGCGTTCCTCACGTTGGACGGAGCATTCCTTCAGGACTGTGTTTGACGTGAAAATCGTGTGCCGGTGTAGCTCAGCTGGTAGAGCAGCGCATTCGTAATGCGAAGGTCGGATGTTCGAATCCTCTCACCGGCACCACAAATTCCAAAGCCCTGTCATTCTCAGTTTTGACAGGGTTTTTTTCGTACCTGCGTCTGCCGTGATCCGACTTCGGCGCCTGCTTCAGGCAGGCGCGAGTCAGTCAAGAGGAGCACGATTCGGCCTCAGGCGTCGGTCTATGAACCAGAGGGTTTTATGCTGCTCTTCGGGATGCTGGTAAGCGTCATGATGATTGCGCTTCTGGCGGTTTATTCGGGACTGCACAAGAAAAAAGGCGGAAAGCTGAACTCCGCGCTTGTGTCCGGAGTCATTCTCGGCACTTACCTTGGCGGATCGGGAACCATCGGAACCTCTCAGCTTGCCTTTGTCTATGGAAACAGCGCCTGGTGCTTTCATGCCGGCGGACTGCTCGGGTTCCTGTTCCTGTATTTCGTTTACGGCCGGCCGATTCGCAGAACCGGCAAGCCCACCGTCGTCGGCATCATCGGCGAAGAGTACGGTCCCCGGACCGGGCTTGTCGCATCGGTTCTGAACGCTCTGGGAAACTTCATCGCCATCCTCTCCCAGCTCATCGCCGGCACCAGCGTCATCGCCGTTGTCGCTCCGGAGCTGCCGCTCGCCTGGTCTTTTGTATCTGTTGCGCTGCTGATGGGGATCTATGTCGTCTTTGGCGGAACCAAGGGCGCCGGCATGGTAGGTCTTCTCAAGCTGTTTCTTGTGCTGCTGTCTCTGGTCACATGCGGGATTGCGGCCTTGTGGCTCTCGGGGGGAGCCGCTTCGTTCATGCAGGGGGTGGAGCAGCTCAATCGCACTCACGCAGTCGATTTCTTCAGCTTTTTCAATCGGGGAGTCGGCAAGGACTTCGGAGCTCTGTTCTCCGTGATGATCGGCGTTGCGACCTCGCAGATCTATGCCCAGGCGATCATCAATGCGGGAAGCGATCGGGAAGCCCGGCGCGGCGTTTTGCTCAGCGCCATGACGCTGCCGGTTGTTGGGGCATGCGCCATTGCCGTGGGGCTTTACATGCGCATGCACTTCCCTGACATCGAGGCAAAGGCGGCGCTGACGGAATTTGTTCTGATCCATCTGCCGGCGTTCCCCGCTGGCGTTGTGCTTGGGACGCTTCTGATAACGGTGGTGGGCAGCGGAGCCGGCATTGCGCTTGGCGTGGCCACCATTTTCAACTACGACATCGCCAGAAGACTCTTCCCGGTGCTCTCCAGAGACGGGCGGGATGAACTGCGCGTGAGAGTGTTCATACTGGTTCTGCTTGCCGTAGCCGTATCGCTTTGCCTTGCATCCCGGGATGACATGATTCTGAACTACTCGGTTCTTTCCATGGGGCTCAGGGCGTCGGTGACGCTCGTCCCGCTCTCATTTGCCCTCTGGCTCAAGGGGCGGGTTCGCGCCGAATATGCTCTGCTGTGCGTTGTGCTGTGCCCGGCAGCCGTGGTTGCTCTCATCGCTTACGGAAGTCTCCCGGTTGACCCGATGGTGGTCGGGATTTTGCTTGGGGGCGTTGTGATGGGGGCGGGGCTGCTGCGCTTGAGCCGGGTCGATTAGCCGCCTTGAGTCCGCAAAAACCCCGGGAACCCATGGGCCTCCCGGGGCGGAATGTGTCAGGATGAAGCGGCTCAGGAAGCCGTAGCAGAGGCGGATTTCTTCGCTCTGGCTGCAGTCTTCTTTGCAGCCGGCTTGGTGCTCTTGGCGGGCTGGTCCTTTTTGCCAGGCGCCTTGGCAACGCTCGCCACAAGGGGCTCAAAGTGAATGGCAAGTCCTTCCTTCTTGGCAACAGCGTTGGCCTGCTCAACCGTGCAGCGGGTGTAGGCCTCCAGAGGAAGGGATGCGCCGGCCATTTCAACAAAATCTATCTGAAGTTCCTCCAGCGCGGAAAGCGGCAGGGAGCGAACGGCATGAACGGTGGCCAGCACGGGGTTGTCAACTGCCGATGAGTAAAGGGTCCAGTCCTCGGTCACTTCCTGGGACAGGAACTGCTCGAAGCCTTCAACAAGCGCCTGATACTCCTTCTTCTTGAGAGACTTCACCCACTTGGACGGCTTGTATTTCTCAAGGCGGTCAAGCCGCTTGGAAATCCTGTCGAGCCGCACGTAGAGCAGCTTCAGGTTGCTGTCCGCCTTGATCTCCTTCTGGGGATCGACCGATTTGAGTTCAATCTCTTCGGTTGCAGCACGGATGCTTTCCTCGGTTTCCAGATAGCGGTTCCAGAGGAAATCCTCGAAGGTTCCCATCAGGCCGATGGTGACGGTAAGCAGGTCGGCATTGTTTTTGACGGCTTGCGAAAGTCCGGCAGGATTGTGGCGCCACGTGCGGGGGAGAACGCCTTCCAGAGCCTGAGCAAAAGTGCGGGGCTTGAAGTCTTTGATGCCCAGTTTTCCGTCTTCGGCGACGGTGAGACGCAAGGTCTTGGTCATAGGTGGTCCCCAAAAGAGAATTGATCTTTCCCGAGCATAGCGCGAAACGTGGCCATCGGCTACAATGCGGGATCCTAAAAAATGCGTGGGGCCCATAGCTCAGTCGGTTAGAGCAGGGGACTCATAATCCCTTGGTCGTTGGTTCGAGTCCAACTGGGCCTACCATATCGCATCGTTTCAGCATGCCCTCTGGGTTCTTCGGGATCTGGTCTGGGAGCGACATCACCGGCCGCTGCAGTTTCCTTCCCCGTTAATGGCTTTACTGGTCTGATCTGTCAGGCGTTTTTATGACTAAGGCTCAAAAAACATTTTCACAATTTGCTCTTGATCCGCGCATTCTTTCCGCTATTTCGGCGATGGGCTATGTTTCGCCTACGCCGATTCAGGAAAAGGCTATTCCGCTGGTGCTGTCCGGGGTGGATGTGATGGGGGCCGCCCAGACGGGAACGGGTAAAACGGCCGGGTATGGCCTGCCCGTGCTGCAGAGAGTGTTGCCTCAGGCCAACACTTCGGCTTCTCCGGCACGCCATCCCGTTCGGGTTCTCGTCCTCACTCCGACCCGAGAACTCGCCGATCAGGTCAATGAGAACCTTGTCAAGTATGCGTCCGAAACGCCGCTTCGCGTCGGGGTTGTTTACGGCGGCGTGGACATGAAGCCGCAGACCGAGCAGCTGCGCCGGGGCGTCGAAGTGCTGACCGCGACTCCGGGTCGGCTGCTCGATCATGTTGAAAGCAAAAGCGTGACGCTTTCCCGAGTCGAAGTCGTTGTGCTTGACGAAGCGGACCGGATGTTGGACATGGGCTTTCTGCCCGACATCTCCCGCATCCTGAACCTGCTGCCCAAGACCCGGCAGAGTCTCATGTTCTCTGCGACCTTTTCTCCGGAAATCAAAAAGCTTGCAAAGAACTTTCTGGCTGACAGCCCGGCTATCGTCGAAGTGGCCCGCCAGAATTCAACGGCCGATACGGTTGAGCAGATCGTCTATTCTCTGCACGATTCCGAGAAGACCGATGCGCTCATACAGATTCTGCAGACGGGGGAAGACGGCGATCCCCTGAAGCAGGTTCTTGTTTTCGTCAATGCAAAAATCACATGCCGACGCCTGGCGCGCACGCTGCAGCGCAGCGGCATCAAGGCGGACGCGATCCATGGCGACAAGACGCAGGACGAGCGTACCGCCGCGCTCAATGCCTTTAAGAGCGGAGAGTGCGAAGTGCTCGTCGCAACCGACGTTGCAGCCCGAGGGCTTGACATCGCGGAATTGCCGACGGTGATCAATTACGACGTGCCTTTCCAGGCTGAGGACTATGTCCACAGAATCGGCAGAACGGGCCGCGCGGGAGCCAAGGGCAAGGCAATCATGCTGACGACAGGCGCCGACAGCCGGAGCGTTTCCGCGATCGAGCATCTGATCCGCAAGAAGTTTGAGCCGCAAGTGTTCGAACTCGTCAGAAAGCCCCGGCGTGAAGACCGGGATCGGGGCTCTTTCCGGCATCCTTCACGGTTCAGGGATGAAGATCATGAGGGCAGGAGCAAGCCTGATCTTGGTGAATTCAGAAGGGTTGCCTACGATCCGATTTTCGACAAGCCCTATGAGCCGGGCGAATCCCCGGCGCCAGCCCGCGATCCCCAGCCCGCGGCTGTCCGGACTTCAAAGCCAAAGCGGCCCGTCGCCGCTTTGCTCGGCGGCGGATTCCGGAAGTAGGGAGTCGGTCCTCAAAAATGGCTTCTGTTTCAGGAGCCATTTTTAGTTACGATTGATAGAAAAATTCTAACAATAACGAAATAAATTATTACTTTATCTATTTGTTGTCCTGCTCTACAATACCGCTGACCCTAACAAACAAGCCCCTTGATCCGCTCACAGGGGAAGGAGACAAAATGAAATTCCGTTGCAAGGTCTGCGGTTACGTATACGAAGGCGATGAACTGCCCGCCGATTATGTCTGTCCGCTCTGCAAAAAGGGCCCTGAAGTTTTTGAGGCGCTCCCTGAAGAAAAGCCCGCAATGAAGAAGTTCCGCTGCAAGGTTTGCGGCTATGTCCATGAGGCTCCGGAACTGCCGGCTGATTTTGTCTGTCCGGTTTGCCACAAGGGAGCGGATGTATTCGTGGAGCTCAAGGACGAAAAGCCTGCTCAGTGCGGTTCCCTGAAGGGAACGAAGACCGCGGAGAATCTGGCAGCTGCCTTTGCCGGCGAATCTCAGGCGCGCAACAAGTACACGTACTTTGCCGAGGTGGCCAAGAGGGAAGGATTCGAGCAGCTTGCCGAGATTTTCCTCAGCACGGCACGCAACGAACAGGAGCATGCCCGGCTCTGGTTTGACCTTTTGGGCGGAATCCAGGACACTGCAAGCAACCTCAAGGCTGCAGCCGACGGCGAGAACTACGAGTGGACCGACATGTATGACGGTTTTGCCCGTACGGCTGATGCAGAAGGATTCCCCGAGATTGCCGCCAAGTTCAGGCTCGTGGCCGCCATTGAGAAGACCCACGAAGAGCGCTATCGCAAGCTTCTGACCAATATCCAGATGAAGCAGGTCTTTGAAAAGGGCGAGATGACTATGTGGGAGTGCCGCATCTGCGGCCACATTGTGGTTGGAAACAAGGCTCCTGAAGTCTGCCCGGTTTGCAACTACGCCCAGAGCTTCTTTGAAGTGCGCAAGACCAACTACTGATCCCTTTCTTTCTAGGAGAAAAATATGGCCAAACCTCTCGATATGAATTCCAAGACCGCCAAGAATCTTGCTGCCGCTTTCGCCGGTGAATCTCAGGCACGCAACAAGTACACGTACTTTGCTTCTGTTGCCAAGAAGGAAGGCTTCCAGCAGATTGCGGCGATCTTTGAAGAGACTGCCGAGAACGAAAAGCAGCATGCCAAGCTCTGGTTCAAGCATCTGGGCGGAATTGGCGATACCAAGGCCAATCTCAAGGCTGCCGCGGCCGGCGAGAACTATGAGTGGACCGACATGTATGAGACGTTTGCCAGGGAGGCCGATGAAGAGGGCTATCACGAGATCGCCGCTCAGATGCGCGGGGTTGCCGCCATCGAGAAGCATCACGAAGAGCGCTATCTCAAGCTCCTGAGCAACATTGAGATGCAGCAGGTCTTTGCCAAGAGCGAGATCAAGATGTGGAAGTGCCGCAACTGCGGTCACCTCGTAGTCGGCAAGGAAGCTCCCGAGATCTGCCCGGTCTGCTTCCACCCGCAGGCGTTCTTTGAAATCGAAGCCGCCAATTACTAATCGGCGCAGCGCGTTTCGAGCGCTTTTCTGACAGGCTGTTTCGGACTTTTGCACAGGGAGAGTCCGAAGCAGCCCGTTTCGTTTTCAGCTCCGGACTCAGCTGGCAAAGAGCTGGAGAACGGCATGAAGATCGGGGCAGACCGTGAGTGCCAGCTGGCCGATTTGTTCGCTGTCCGAGGCGGACCATTTCTCCACAACGGCAACCACGGGAATCCCTGCGGCGCGGGCGGCACGTACGCCTTCAAGCGAATCCTCGATGACCACGCATTCGTCTGCATTCAGGCCCAGCACTTGGAGCGTTTTTTCATAGACCTCGGGGTCGGGCTTTTTGCGCTCGACATCTTCCATCGCAAGCATGGATTCAAAGACATCCCGAAAGAGCACCTGAGCGCGGATGTTCATGTTCTTATCGGAGTAGATGTCGACATTTGCTCTTCGGGTTGTTGTCGCCAGGGCAATGCGTTTTCCAAGAGCTTTCAGACCGTGCAGAAGTTCGGCGGCCCCGTCTCTGAGGCGCACCTCGCTCGTGAGGAGCTGCCTGGAGATTTCGTAGCGCTTTCTGTGGATCATCTCTCCCGGCAGATCAATTCCGAATGCGAGCCCGAGATCCGCGCAATAGCCCGTGTACGGGTTTGGCAGACTCTTGTGCCGGGCAATCGATTGTTGTTGAAAGGCGTGGAGTTCATGCGAGGGCGGCACTCGCCCCGTCAGGCTCCCGATGAGGGTGGCATCAACCCGGCTCCAGACATCCAGCGAATTGATCAGGGTACCGTCCAAATCGAAGATGACCGCTTTGGATTGCCTCAGCAGATTTAGGGTTTCTGAAAACATTGCGATGAACTTGATCCGCGAGAAAGGAACCCGTAAAATGCGCCCACTTTCCTGAAAGGTCAAGAAATGGACGAGGAAAAACTCAAGACCATCGGCATCTGGATCATCAAGATCGTGATGGCCGCAGGTCTCATCAAAATCATGTGGGACGTCATTATGACGCAACACAACGCCGGGTATTAGCCTGCAGTTTGCTAAAATCCGCCGCTGAATTTCGGAAGTGTGGCAGAGTGGTTGAATGCACCAGTCTTGAAAACTGGCGACGGCTTATACCGTTCGTGAGTTCGAATCTCACCGCTTCCGCCAAGAACTTGTTTTTGCGATAACCGGAACAAAAACAACGCTGTAGGCTTTGGACGAAGAGGCGCTGCGGCTTTTTTTGTAATTGTTCCGGCCAGACAGTGCGAACGGGGGAGATTTCGGTATATCATGTGCTGAAATCGTAATGCTCTCTCGGATCCTCGTATGCCTGAAAGCAAAACAGAACGCCTCCCCATCCGAAAGCGTGTTGTGCGGGCAGTACTGCTGACCGCCGTCATCGCGATGCTCTCCATGCTTGGAGTCAGCCTGATCGTCATGTTCAGCATCAAGAACGATTCAGAGCGGATGCTGACCAGCCAGCTCAAGCAGAATCTGCAAGGCATTGTCGTGCAGAAGGCGGCTTTGACAAACGTTCGTTTCGAGAACTTCGAAACGTATATCACGTTTTTAGCCGATTACATTGAGAACATGTACAAAAGTCGCGACAAACTCGTCGCGAGCGGCAAGACCATTGATCCTCCACTCAAGAGCACGCCCAAAGACGCATTTGCAATGTCAACGCTCTATGTCGACAAGAGCACCGTGCAGAGTGCAGAGGCCAGGAACGACATCTTCTTTTTCAGTCATCTGGAAGAGGTCATGAGTCCCATCGCCAGGGAAAACGAAGGGCTGATTGACACCATGTATGTCGGGACGCGCAGCGGTGTCCTTCCCGCCTATGACAAATGGTCCTACATAAGCGCTGTTCCGGCTGGCGAGTACGCCTATTACGACCATCGTGCCTCAGAATGGTTCAAGAAGGGCATGAGCCGCAGCGGAATCATTTATACGGGCGTTTATGAAGACAGTCAGGGGCGCGGGCTGACTATCACGATCGGCAAGGGATACAACGATGCCAGTGGGGTTCGCCAGGGTGTCGCATGTGCTGACTTCAACCTGAGACAGCTCTATGACGAGATGATCGCCATTGATGCCGGAAAGGGCGGCAGCGCCTTTGCCGTGACCAGTGATGGAGAGGTGATTTCTTATCAGAAGAGGAACATGTCCATTTCCAAGGACGGTTCATTTACGCCGGTGAACCGCTCAGCAGACGACTCCACGGGGCTGACCAAGGATGAGATTCGGAATTTGCTCTCAAGCGATGTCGGTGTTTTTGAGAAGAACGAAGTGATTTACGCCCACGCAAAGGTCAAGCGCGTCGGCTGGACGCTGCTGGTTCGGGTTCCCAAGAGCGTTGTCCTAAACGACGTTGCCTACATCGACAAGCTGATCAGGATTTCCGTGGTGGCCACTTTCGCCGCCCTTCTTGCCCTCATCGTTGTGGTGAGCGTGATGGCCGAACGCGTCGCGGCGACCATCACCAAACCCATGGAGCAGCTCGGGGCTGACATCAAGATCATCGGCGAGGGAAATCTTGACCACAAGGCGACCATTGTCAGGAACGACGAGGTCGGTGACGTGGCCGCGCAGCTCAATGAGATGGTTGACAAGCTGAGCAGTGCGATCTCCTCTCTGGCCGATTCCGAAAAGCGCAATCAGGTCATGCAGGAGCTTGCGACAAGAGATGCACTGACGGGCATCCGCAACAAGCTTGCCTACGACCGCGAGGTGCAGGAAATTCGCTGGGCCATGGACGGCAGTCCCGAGCCGTTCGGCATTGCCGTGATCGACATGAATTTCCTGAAACGGGTCAATGACATTTATGGTCACGAGCAGGGGAACATTGCGATCAGGAAGCTTTGCGATGTGACCACCCAGGTGTTCTCGAATTCGCCTGTTTACCGCGTGGGCGGCGATGAATTCGTTGTCATCCTGAAGGGCGTGGATCTCGAGAACGTCGATTCGCTGATTGAACAGTTCAACGCCAAGCTGGGCAGTCTCAAGAAAGACGAGCACCTGGAGCCCTGGGAGAAGATTTCTGCCGCCATCGGCTTTGCTGCATTCGATCCGGCTACCGACGCCAGCGTCGAGAACGTCTTCAAGCGCGCCGACCGGGCGATGTATGCCAGAAAGAAGCAGATGAAAGGCGTCCGCGAGGATTAGCAGGGCGCGACGCCTTCCATCTCTGACAGATCAGAGCTCGCCAGACTGTTCCAGCTTTTCGCGCTCGGAGCGGTAGGCGGCGAGCGCCTCGGGGAATGGAGAAAGCGTGCGATCAAGCACTCCCTGCAGCTCCGAGATCGCCAGCCCGTAATTGGTCATTGGCACGCCCTGCGCGATGCACTCTCTGAGGCGCGCGAGCATATGCCGGCGGGTGACCATGCACCCGCCGCACTGAATGACGATCTTGTAGGGACGCAGGTCGCTTGGGAAGTCTTTCGAAACGGCAATGTCCACATCCATTGCCCCGCCTTGTTTCTGCGCTATCCAGTTTGGAATCTTGACTCGGCCGATGTCCTCGCCCTGCGGATTGTGCGAGCAGGTCTCGCTGATCAGTATTCTCTCGCCCGGCCGAAGCGCGTTCAGGAAGGGGGTTGCGCGCGCCAGTGCGGTGAGATCGGACTTTGAGCGGGCCATCAGGATGGAGAAGGTGGTGAGGGCAATATCTTCTGGCACCTGCTCGGCCACGGCCTTGATCGCCTGGGAGTCCGTGATGACGGCATCGGGCTTGCGCCTGAGCTCAGAGAGCGTCCCGGCAACCTGATCCTCCCGCACGACGATGCAGCGGCTGCCCTGGTCGATCAGCTCCCTGATGGTCTGGGTCTGGGGCTGGATGAGACGGCCCTTGGGGGCGCCGAAGTCAATCGGAGTGACAAGGACCGCAAGGCCGCCGCGGGGCACGAGCCCTTCGGTGAGGGGGCGGTCCGGCTGCCAGGTTTCCGAGACCGTGCGGGCGATCTGTCCGCGAAGCTCTTCGATCCCCGCGCCAGTCAGGCTCGAGACGGGCAGGGCACTAAGGTCTGCAAGCGCTGGGGAACGCGCGAGTGCGGAGGCTGCCTCATTGGAAACCCTGTCGGCCTTGTTGAGGACTGCAATTGCCGGGATCCCCCGGGTGCGAATGCTCGCAAGCAGGTTCTCATCATCAGCGCTGATGCCCGCAGCCGCGTCAATGACGACCAGTGCAAGATCCACCCATTGCATGACCGAAAGGGAGCGGCCGACGCGCAGCGCGCCCAGCTCTCCGGTGTCATCGATGCCGGCGGTGTCGATGAAGACGACCGGACCGACCGGATGGAGTTCGCAGGCTTTTTCCACAGGATCGGTTGTCGTGCCTGGAATGTCCGAAACTATGGACAGATTCTGCCCCGTCAGGCGGTTGATGAGGGAGGACTTGCCGGCATTGCGCTTACCAAAAAGCCCGATGTGAAGCCTGAGTGCCTTTGGCAGCTCCAGCGCCGCCTGGGCGGCCTGCCTTTGTGATAGTGCAATTTTCGTCATAATCCAATGAGAAGAAAGGAAATTTCGCTGATGCGTGAGTTTAGCAAGCCGCAAAAATGATGAAACATGGGCTAGGAAGCCTTGACAAGGGCATTTGATTGGGTAGAATTCGCACTCTTCGCGATGCGGGAGTAGCTCAGTTGGTAGAGCGCAACCTTGCCAAGGTTGAGGTCGCGAGTTCGAGACTCGTCTCCCGCTCCATCATCTTGGATGATGTTTGCGGTTTGGCGCGATAGCAAAGTGGCCATGCACCGGATTGCAAATCCGTTTACGGCGGTTCGATTCCGCCTCGCGCCTCCAAAGGATAGTTCGCGAAGAATAAAAATTCGATTGCGGGAGTAGCTCAGTTGGTAGAGCGCAACCTTGCCAAGGTTGAGGTCGCGAGTTCGAGACTCGTCTCCCGCTCCA